>Ga0181596_10000007_pt1 | contig 257119 bp, 233 predicted proteins | sample 041ome_6_FD_148655 | JGI IMG/M metagenome (GOLD analysis project Ga0181596, IMG submission 148655) | Coastal salt marsh microbial communities from the Groves Creek Marsh, Skidaway Island, Georgia - 041402US metaG (spades assembly) | ecosystem: Environmental > Aquatic > Marine > Intertidal... | reverse complement strand
TGGCCTTACCATGAAGGTTTGCGCATGGATGAAGCCATGCATCCCCTGACCATTATGGCGACAGGCCTTTATGATGACATTCTACCGGCGCAGAATGGGGCACCGTTACGCCTGATAGTGCCATGGAAGTACGGTTTCAAGAGCATCAAATCTATTGTCCGTATCAGCTTCACCCGAACCATGCCCAACAACACCTGGAATGATCTACAACCCAGCGAATACGGGTTTTACGCCAATGTGAATCCCCAGGTCAGCCATCCGCGCTGGAGCCAGGCCAGTGAAAGACGTCTGCCCACCAGCCTGTTCATGCCCAATCGCATTGATACGCAGATGTTCAACGGGTATGCGGATGAAGTGGCCAGTCTTTATACGGGGATGGACTTGCGCAGGAATTATTAAAGCGGATACAAGATAAAGGATAAAAGATAAAGGTCAGGAACCGGGAATTTTCCTGATTTGTGACCTTTATCTTTTATCCATTATCCTTTATCACCATGCTGAAAAACCTGATTAAACCCGTAATTTTTATCCTGTGCCTGCTACCGGCTGCATACCTCATCTATGCCGTCTATCTGGCCTTTAACGGGGGTGAAAACCTGTTGGGTCCCGATCCTGCCCAGTACCTGTCGTTGGAAACCGGGGAATGGGCCATTCGCCTGTTGATTGCCTCGCTGGCGATTTCGCCTCTCAGGTACCTGTTTAATTTGCCTTCCCTGTTTCGTTTTCGTCGCATGATAGGTCTGTATGCCTATTTCTATGTCTGCCTGCACCTGCTGGTTTTTCTCTGGTTTTTGCTGGGCTGGCAGTGGGGCAATATCGGGATTGAGATTGCCGAGCGGCCCTTTATCACCATAGGTTTTGTTGCCTTTCTGCTGCTGACACCACTGGCGGCTACATCGTTTAATGCCGCCCAACGTAAACTGGGCCGCAACTGGAAAAAACTGCATCGCCTGACCTATGCCGTCTCCATCCTGGCTGTGTTGCACGTAATATGGATAGTCCGATCCAGCTATTTTGATGCGGTGTTGTATGGGGGATTGGTGTTGGTCTTGTTGGGGTATCGTCTGCTCAGGAAATATAGTCCTTTTGTGCAGCAGTTTTCCTTTATCAAGTGATACTACTTGTCTGAAGTACCTTAATAAGTATAATGCGCGTTCTCAATTTTAGTGATGTTCCTTTGAGGAAATTTGGGTCTGTAGCTCAGGTGGTTAGAGCGCATCCCTGATAAGGATGAGGTCGGTGGTTCGAGTCCACCCAGACCCACCAATTTTTCCAGGGAATTAAGATACGTGAGTGCTTCATAATTCGATTAATTGCTTTGCGTTGTTATATATATTGAAAACAATTAGGTAAGTCATTCTGGTAAGGAAATTAGTGATCAAGAACTCTGACTGCTTGATTTCCTAGTTTGGCGGGCGGGTAATTACTACAAAGCACATCACCACAACAACTGCTGCAAAGATAGAAATAATTGTTATCAGATCATTCGATAAAGTCAGATCCAAGGACTGGAATCCAAGTGCGGCAACACAAGCAAGTCCTACCGACATGAGCGCTTCCCCTGCAATTACACCCGAGGAAAAAAGTATCCCTCGATGGAGCACATGATCATGTACATTAGTTGGCTTGTCTTTAGAATGGTAATGGGCGATTAAGCCTCCAATCAGGATCGGAGTTGCCAGACCAAAAGGCAAGTACATGCCTACGGCGATGGGCATTAAATGGGCTCTGAATTTTTTGCCCCGCACTCACAGTTGCCAATCAACGATAAGGACTAACAGACCTGCAAGAGCGCCGTAGGCAATCATGTCCCAGGGCAATGCCGTTTCACCCGAGAAACCGCTTGCCAGTGATGCAAACAGGCTCGCTTGAGGAGCAGATAGTTCACGGCCACCAATGCCGCCTGCAATATTGTTATGCAACAAATTCAGTACCGGTGCCATTACAAAAGCAGCAACAAAGACACCTGCTATCTGCATTATTTGCTGTCTGAAAGGCGCCGCGCCTACCAGGGAGCCAGTCTTCAAATCATTGCACACATCACCGCTTGTAGCAGCAACACAGCAGACGATGGCGGCGATACCAAGGGTGGCCACCATGGCCTCCGTCCCTGAATAGTTAAACAACCACAACATTCCGTCTGCGACCAAAACTGCAGTGATTGTCATTCCGGAGACCGGGCTATTGGAGTTGCCCACCAATCCAACTATGTAACTTGCCACGGCAGTGAAAAAGAAACCCATGACCATCATCACAATGGTCGCGAGCAGCGTAATACCCAATCCACCGGTAAATCGATAGTTGACGAGCGTCAGCACGATTATGCAGCCAATACCCAGGCTGATGATCGCCCAGGTCGGTATATCACGTTGGGTATCGTCTTCCAGCAATACACCGCTGGTCAGGTTGTTAATCAGTTCTTTTACCGCGGAGACAAGTCCATGTCTTACGGAGAAAAGTGAACTGAAGCCACCGACAACCATGGCACCCACTCCAATATAACGTATTTGTGAACTCCATATTTCATAGGCCCCATCCAGGGCCACAGGAAATTGTTCTGCTCCTCCAAGCAATGGGATGGCGATTAGCCAGGAAAGCGCGCCACCTATAAAAACCAGAACAGCAACATTGAGTCGAACAATAAATCCGATTGCAATCAACATGGGGGAGAGGTCTCCACCAAAATAGAAAATGCGAGAGCCGAGTACCGTTGCCACCTCCAAAGTGCCAGTGATAATGCCGAACAGTTTGGTGGCAAGAGCAACTATTGCTCCCAATATGCCTCCGAAAAGAAGGTTACGCCCTTCATCATCATGGCTTTTCTCATCCCCGGCTTCCAGCACTGCAGCACAGGCGACGCCTTCCGGGTAGGCCAATTCATCATTATTTAGAATAAAGACTTTACGCATGGGAATCATGAAAAGGATGCCAAGCAAACCACCTGTGAGAGCAATGATTGTTACAGACCAGAAGTCAAAGGAATCCCAGAAACCAATCAAAACCAAAGCTGGCATTGTGAAGATTATTCCGGCTGCAAGAGACTCTCCTGCAGAAGCACAAGTTTGCACCTGATTCGCTTCCAGAATACTTGAGTTCCTGAAAAATAATTTGAACAAAAGCATCGCCATAACTGCCGATGGGATAGAGGCCGATACTGTCATTCCGGCTTTAAGCCCGACATACACATTGGCAGCACCCATGACGATAGCCAACACTATGCCGAGCACAACTACTCTGAAGGTTAATTCTCTCCGGTGGTTTACATCTGGTTGCGTTGTGCTATCGGTGTCGTTTACCGGGCTACTCATGGGTTAAGCAATTTTTTCGTGAAAATCCAGAGGTAACTATAAGGGAGTTCAAGATCAGACTACAAACTATAGAAGTTGTGGGAGGCTATCGTCAAAGTAATAGACAATTTTGAGTTTCCAGATGCAGCCAAAAGCGCACATCATTCAAGGGGCTGATCAAAAGGTATGGGGGTAGCACAGCTACCTGTGCATTTACCTTAACTGATACGGAATACCTGGCCGAACCAGTCTCCGGAACCTATACCCGGGAATACCGGCCCGATGTTCAGTGGCAGTAATGAAGCCTGTGACCTGGATTCAGCCCGGGCCTTTGTTGAGGAATAAAATAGCATTCTGTCTGGTATTTCCCCTGACACCTGTAATTGAAACCTGCCTGAAAAATTGGTAATTCCAGGGTCGCCTGGAGTATGCTCAATGGCCCGTTTCCCTTACCAATCAAGGATCAATGCATGAAATTCTGGGCCTTTTGTTTTGCTACCTTGTTGTTAGCTTCCTGTAATGCTGAAAACCCCCGGTCAGCAGAAAACCTGTCAGCATCTGCATCTCAGCTCAATGAAACGCAGCGCCTGAACCTGTGGTTTGCCGAAAAAAACGAGGAAAGGCTGGCCTTTAGTCCAATGGAACTGACAACCCTTAACAGGAAGGAGCAGTATGACGAACTGGACCAGTTCAGTCTTGAAGCCACAGAGGCGCAACTGGCCTGGCATGCCGCAACTATTGAGGAAATGGAAGCAGGTTTCTCCTATGAAGCGCTGGACCTGGAGGCAAAAACGTCCTGGGATACCTGGATTTATATGTATGAGCGCAACCGCGGCCTTCAGGATTTTGCCAGTCAGTTTTATATCTTTGAACAAATGAATGGTACCCATTCGCTGTTTCCAACAATCATGATCAATTACCACAAGGTAGATAATCTTGGTGACATGCAGGCCTACATCGCCAGACTTGCCGAAGTCGACAGGGCGCTTGGGCAGGAGCTGGAGAAAGCCAGAAGCAATGCAGAACGTGGTGTCAGAGCGCCACGTTTTGCCTATGAAATAGTTATTGATGAAGCCAGAAAGATTATCAGTGGTGAACCCTTTGGTGGCGAAGTGGAAAATGACTCTGCCATCTGGGCTGATGCCATGACCAAGATTGCAACTCTTGAGGAAGCCGGTGAAATAGATGCAGCAATTGCAACAATGCTTACTGAGGCGGTGCGTGAAGCCTTGCTGGAAAGCTATCAGCCCATTTACGAGGAGATCATTGCCTGGCTGACACAGGATATCGCCAATACAGATACTGAACCAAGAGGGATATGGGCGCTGCCGCAGGGCACAGAGTATTACAACCAGTTATTGTCCTTTTTCACCACCACGGATCTGACCGCAGAGGAAATTCACCAGATTGGTCTCGACGAAGTCGACAGACTGATGGCGGAAATGGAAGCGGTCAAGGAAGAGGTGGGATTTGCAGGTGAGATGCTGGAATTTCTGGACTTCGTCAGTTCAGATCCGCAGTTTTATTATCCCAATACGGACGAGGGCAGACAGGACTATCTGGATGATACCAATGCCTACTACGACGAAATCCGGGAAAAGTTGCCGGAATATTTTGGCATCCTGCCCAAGGCAGACCTGGAAGTGAAACGGGTCGAAGCCTTCCGCGAACAGGATGGTGCACCGGCTCACTATTTTCAAAGCAGCCCGGATGGACAAACACCCGGTGTCTACTATGTCCACATGTCCGATATGAATGCCAACCCAAGCTACGAAATGGAATCCACGGCTTATCATGAAGGCCTGCCAGGTCACCATATGCAGATTGCCATTGCTCTGGAGCTGGAAACCATTCCTGAATTCCGTCGCCAGACCGGGTACAACGCTTTTGTCGAAGGCTGGGCGCTATACACAGAAAAGCTGGCCTGGGAAATGGGTGCTTACCAGGACCCTTATTCCAACCTGGGCAGGTTGTCGAATGAAATCTGGCGCGGCGTACGCCTGGTGGTGGACACCGGCATGCATGCCATGGGCTGGACCAAGGAAGAAGCCGTCAATTATTTTGCCGCGCATTCCCTGGCCCCGATTGAATCCATTGTTGCTGAAATTAACCGCTATCTGGTGATTCCGGGACAGGCCACCAGTTACAAGATCGGGATGCTGAAATTCATGGAATTACGGGAAAGGGCCCGTTTGGCTCTGGGTGAAGAGTTCGATATCAGGGCGTTTCATGACGTGGTTCTAAGTGGTGGCGCTCTGCCCCTGGATATCCTGGACCGGCGGGTTGATAACTATATTCAGCTGGTGCTGAATGCGGAAGTTTGAAGGAAGTCGAATGTGCTACTTTACTCACTATAAATGCCAGTGATATAAAACGAAAGACTGTAAACAAACAAAATTATAGGTGAGACGTGTTCAGGCAATTTATAAGCCGAATTATCATGATTTTTCTGGGAAGCAGCTGCCTTTTGGGACAGCCTGCTGTGGCTCAGGAAGTGCCCGACTGGAGTGGTGTCTGGGCCATGATCGGGGGTACTGTTTTTGACCGTGCCACGCAGACAGGGCAGGGTGGATCCACTACCCCGGGGGTTAGATCACATCCCCCCTATACCCCTGAATATGAAGAAAAATACCTGGCTAACCTGGCCTTGAGAGATGCTGGTGTATTTCCCGACCCCAATTCCTATTGTGGCATTCCAACCGGATTTCCGCGCATCATGAATCTGCCTGATGTCTACGAATTTGCGGTGACGGATAAACAGGTCTGGATTATTGCGGAAAACGGACCCAATCTTATGCGTATTTACACTGATGGTCGTAGCCAGCCTCCAGCCGAAGACCTGTGGCCAACGCACACGGGCAGTTCAGTAGGTCACTGGGAAGGAGATACTCTGGTTTTTGATACGCTGAGCCTGCATAGTTCCGAAAGTGGCAATACCATTATCGACCGAACCGGCCTTATGCTCAGTGATGCTGCACATATAGTTACACGTATGGGTATTAATGACGAAGGTATGATGGTTGCGCAAATGACTATTGAAGATGCCAAAGCTCTGTCGGCTCCGTGGGTTGTGACCAAGCAATACCGAAAAATGCCGGAAGGAACGCGGGTTTTTGATTATGCCTGCAACGAAAACAACCGAAATCCCATTGACCCGAATACTGGCTGGACCTACACCATAGGACCTGACGGGCAGATCATGGACCTGAATCCTGGTCAATAATTTCAGGAGAATAACGACATGAAAATAAACATTAAAAATAGATTGTTAATAATAGTTACTCTTGCATGCAGTGTACTCAGTTACTCTGCCTATTCGCATCATTCCAATGCCATGTTTGAAGAGCAACGAGTTGTTGAATTAACCGGAACGATTGAAGAGTTTCAATTCACCAATCCACATTCCTGGATTCAGGTTAATGTGGCAGACGAGAAAGGCAATCTGGTGGAATGGAGTATAGAATGGGGTAGTCCCAACCAACTTGGGCGGCAAGGTGTCCGTCCGTCTACATTCCCGGCGGGTGCAGATGTCACTATCAAGACCCGACCAATGAAAGACGGCTCTCCAGGCGGTCTCTTTGTAGGCGCCAGGTTTGCAGATGGTTCTACATTGGGCCGTTGGGAATAAATAACACACACAAAAACAGAATTCTTTCTAGAACAGAATTTCACGTATTATTAACAAGGGGAAAGCAATGAAAAAACTGATATCCATAACTGTATTGGCTGGTATGTTATTGGCCAGTGCCTTAGTTTCAGCCCAGCGTGGTGGTGACGATGGCCCTAGAACACCGACTCCACGCCTACCGGATGGGACTGTAGATTTAGGAGGCCTGGGCGTCTGGAATTTGCCCTATGTCACCAATATCGCCCAAAGAATGGTAGATAGAGATTTTGAGGCAGGTGATCGACCACCGTTCCAGCCATGGGCTCAAGCTATGTGGGCCTATAATCGCTCCAATCTGGTGAAATATGATCCAGAAGGTTTCTGCTTGCCACCCGGTGGCCCCCGTTCCATGGGTACACCCTATCCTGCAGAAATCATCCAGGACGGCGACAGAATTATTATTATTTTTGAAGGTGGTGGTCACGTCTGGCGTGAAATCCATATGGATGGACGCGAACATCCGCCATATGATGAGTTGAACCTCTCCTATTTCGGCCATTCAGTTGGTCATTGGGAAGGTGACACCCTGGTAGTTGATACCGTTGGTTACAATGAAAAAACCTGGATTGACTACAATGGTCATCCAAAAACTGAACAGCTGCATACCATCGAATATATTACCCGTCCCTTCAAGGAAGTACTTCATTACGAAGCTGTAATCGATGATCCAGGCACGTATACAGAGCCCTGGAGAGTTGCCTGGGATATTAACTGGAATGACGGGCAGGAATTACAGGATTATGTTTGCCAGGAAAACAACCAATTCCTGTTGGACCTGCATGATGATTACGGCGAGCCCTTCTTTCAAAAGACCGAGGGTCTGTAAGCTTCTTTTTGATCAACTCTGATCTAATGATTTCGGCGTAACCGGGGAAACCTGCTCAAAGATTTCCCCGGGCACGCCAAGATCATCAAAAACCAGTTCTCCACACCAGGTCGGTCCCTGACCAATCACCTGGCCCAATTTGCGGCCAATAAAAGTTACCGTAAGATCTGCCTTGACGGCATGTCCCAGAATTTTCCCTATATCGCTGCAAAGCCCTGAAGGGATATCAACTGACAGTACCGGGCAGGGCGACGCATTAATCCATTCGATTGCTTCAAGAGTTTTGCCTTTCACCTCTCCGCTCAATCCTGTGCCCAGCATGGCATCTATCAGAACAGTGGTATCAGTTAATTCGGGTGGGTCGGTGTAAAAAGTTTCGAAGGAGATAAAGCTTACGTTTTCCTGTTCGGCTTGTTTCAAGGCCTGTTTGGCATCACCGCCAAGTTTATCAGGATCGCCCACAGTAACGACGGTGGCTTTAAGGCCTGTAGCTGCTGCCAGTGCTGCAATGACATAGCCATCGCCGCCATTGTTACCACCTCCGCAAAAACAGCAAAGCGCAGTAGTGTCAGGCCATTTTTGCATTGTGGCTTGAAATGCTGCCTGTCCTGCACGCTGCATCAGAGTGAAGCCGGGAATGCCATGTTCCTCTATCGCCAGGCGATCCAGTTCCCGGACATCCTGCGCGAGGTAATAGTTTGCAGTAAGCATCATGCCTGGAGCGTGTCAGGGAGAGAGTTTGGCACGGGCGCTAACGGTGATATTGACCTGGGTAGAACCTGGTTCAGCCACGGGGACAGCCATAGCAGCGCTGCTGTCTAAAGATCTCATCTCGGCCATTGCAACCCGGGGGCCAAAGAAATTCTGGCTGCCATTGATATTTACTTCCACCAGCGCGGCCTCTGATTTGCCCAGAACACTGGCAACCCGATCGGCCCGCGTTTGCAGCTTCAACAAGGCAGCATCCAGCAAGGAGTCTGCTACCTCCTGATATTTACCATCGGAAAGGCTGTAATTCATGTTGTTCACTGTCAGTCCAGCTTGCTGCAGTCTGGCAGTCACAACCAACAGCGCTTCGCTGTTCATGCTTTGCATCTGGATATTTTGTTGTGCCCGCCATGACGGATTATTGATGTCATTTCTGGTTTGGCGTGGAGGCTGAATGTTATAAACATGATATTGCTGGATGGAGTAGTCTATATTATCTGTTGCTTCCAGGATGTTCCGGGCTTGTCGGATAGCCTGGTTGACTTCATTTTGCAGTGCCGTACTGTCACGTCCCTGCACCGAATATTGCATGCTCACATTCAGGGTATCCTGTTCAACGCTTACCTGCTCATTGGCATTCAGGTTAAGTATGAGTTCACCCTCAGCAAGCTCACTCAGGTTGAAATTATTTTGGGCAGAAGCAGATACTGACCATAATAGGGAAAGCGCAAGAACGGGTATAAGTATAGGTATCACAGCGAATCGAGGGGTCATAGCAGCTCCAATGGTAAAGTAAGAGTCATGTACATCTTGGGACCATACTGATGGTCTATTGATGAATAATAACTTAATCAGTAGTTCCTTTAGGACACCGTAATTAATCAGTTGGTTCTTGTCCCCTGCATGTTTTAACACGCAAAAAAAGAGCCGGCTAGCCGGCTCTTTTTATTGCTGTCGTTTCCGCCAGGTTTTACTTCATACGCAGCACAAAGATATCGTCATTTCTCGTTGGATCTGTGGCTTCGCGGACTTCACTGACCTGTTCCGTGCTCACAGCACTGGCACTGTGGCCCCAGGCAGAACGGATATAAGTAACGACATCCGCGATTTCAGCATCGCTTAACAATTGCCTGAAATAAGGCATGTCATTCACATCCGGGCCATCATCGGCAATGACGCGAAGCGAGCCATTCAAGGTCAGGTTAATCAGAGAGCTGGCATCTGGGTCCATAATAACTGGATTGCCAGCCAGTGGTGGCTGATAGGGGTAATAACCCTGTCCATTTGTCGCATGGCAGTTTGAACAGTATTCGTAATAGATTTGCGATCCTCTTTCACTGAAATTCAGTCCCAGTAACTGCTCAGTATCACTATTGTCATACGTCCATTCGGCAGCATTGACTTCTACTACTGGTGGTAATGATTTCAGGTAGACGGCCATACCGCGCAAGTCTGCATCACTCATGTGCTGAGTACTGTTATTGACCACTTCAACCATGGTGCCAAAAGCTGTGCCAAAGCGGTTGTGTCCAGAGCCCAGGAATTCAGCCACGTCATCTTCAGTCCAGCGTCCCAGACCACTGTTAATATCGCCATTAAGGCTGGAAGCTGACCAATGATCTAGAGGGGCGCCAGCAAGAAACGAGGAGTCACCTTCATCCAGGCCTTTTTCCTGCATCAATAAACCGCGAGGAGTATGGCAGGCGCCACAGTGGCCCAGACCCTGAACCAGGTAGGCACCACGATTCCAGTCATCACTTTGGCTGGAATCCGGCTCATAGGGATCAGCATCCATGGCGAGCAGATTCCAAATACCCATGCCCATTCTGGCCATGTCTTTCCAGCCTGGAATGTCTGAAGGCAGGTTGGGCTGATTGACAGGCTCAACTTCATTCATGAAAAAGTCATAAAGAGCACGCATGTCCTGTTCAGACATCTTGGCATAGGATGGATAAGGCATGGCAGGATACATCCTGTCACCGTCCTTCTTCACTCCGAAACGCATGGCGCGGTCGAATTCATCAAATGTGTAGTTACCAATCCCGGTTTCAGGATCTGGTGTAATGTTGGTGGTGTACAGGTTCCCCATTAAAGGGACGGCCATTTTAAGGCCGCCAGCCAAAGGTTCACCTTCCGGGATACTATGACATGCAACACAGTTGCCCAGCCTGGCAACATATTCACCATGTGAAATACCAGCCGCAGCAGCTTGTGCGGCACTGTCCGATGCATAAGTGGAATCGGTAGTGACAGCTCCCGAATCACATCCAGCGATGAAGGCTGAAGTGAAGCAGACTGCCAATAACTTTCTGTATTCCATAATTTTCCCCTGACAAGTTAATTGTTATTGGTGCGAAATGTTAGGAGATTACCATTAACAGGCAAAAATTAACATCTCATAAAACGTTATAATCCGTGGCTTCGCGAGCCATAGTCTGGCCGGGTTTCACTGTTCTGGCGTATCTTCTATGCTTGCAATTTTGCCCAATGATATTTCAGCCATGTAGTCATTAAAAGGAGTCGAATTTTGAGCAAGCCCAAGGTACTGATTACACGTCGATGGCCCGAAGCCATTGAAAAAGCCATGTCGGGTAGTTTTAACGTGACATTGAATACTGACGACACTGCCATGACCGCACAAGAACTGGCAAATGCTTTGCAGGAATTTGATGCAATTTGTCCCAGTGTCACTGACAGCATGCCCGAGGCCATGTTCGAGGCTGAATCATTTAAAACCCGCATCATTGGCAATTACGGGGTAGGGTTTAATCATATTGCCGTTGATGCTGCCAAGGCAAAGGGCCTGGTAGTCACCAATACGCCGGATGTACTTACCGATGCTACAGCGGATCTGGCCATGACACTCATGCTGATGCTGGCACGTCGTGCGGGGGAAGGCGAGAGGCAAGTGCGTGCAGGGGAATGGCATGGCTGGTATCCCACTCACTTGATGGGCACCCAGTTACAGGCAAGACCCTGGGGATAGTTGGTATGGGTCGTATCGGACAGGCCATGGCTGAAAAAGCCCACAAGGGATTTGGTATGCGCATTCTGTATCACAATCGCAAACCCTTGCCTGAAGTTCAGGAAAGGCATTTGCAGGCAGAATATTGTACTGAGCTGACCTGGCTCTTGAGTAAAGCGGATTTTGTTGCTGTTCATTGTCCCAGCAGTCCATTGACAAAGGGAATGATCAACATGAAAACCCTGGCATATATGAAGCCCCACGCCTTTCTTATTAATACCTCCCGAGGTGATGTGGTCGACGAAGCGGCCATGATTCATGCTCTGGAAAAAGGTCTTATCGCAGGTGCGGGTCTGGATGTCTATGAAAAGGAACTCCTGGTACCCAAAGCGCTGCTTGCTATGGATAATGTTGTCCTGCTGCCACATCTTGGCAGCGCTACTGCGGAAACCAGAACGGCCATGGGGATGCGCGTGCTTGGTAACCTCAATGCTTTTTTCAATGGAGAAGCCCCCCCAGATCAGTTGTAAGGTGTGAATTGCCCGGGCCGATAAATCCTTTTGACAGTGTTTGTAACCTGCCTGTTGAATTCACTACACCAGTGGTTTACATTCGAAAACCCGCTCTTTAAAGAGCGGTATTAGCATGTCAGGGGCAAGCTGAGAAAGAACAATAAGATCGTAGGCAGAATTGCAGAACTAATTGCAGAACTAAAGGCAAGAATAGGGGACAGCCAATGGCACAAGCAGCAGACCAGGACATTCCAGCCATCAATCACGCGTATGCTTTCACTATGCGTATTGAAAGTGGCGGGCATATTGAATTCCAGGGACCGATGCGCAGCCGAACCTTTGAGCCGGCAGCCGGAGGAGAAATCTGGGGTCCGAAATTACAGGGCAGGGTTGTGCCGCAAAGTGGGGCTGATTTCGCCAGTAATGACCTGATGGATGCGCACATGATGTTGCAGGCAACAGATGGCACCTGGATCTATATGAACCTGATTGGTTATGAGCATAATGTTACTGAGGGAGGCGCTCCCTATTTCAGGGTTGCCCCTTATTTTGATACGCCTTCCGGCCCCCACGAATGGTTAAGTAAAACGGTATTTATTGGACTTGGTGAACGGCATAGCAATCCTGATCATCTCATTATTCATTTCCATGAAATTGCCTGATGGTAAAGAAACTTTTTGCTAATACAAAAATAGGATTTTAAGAGGAAGCACAAATGGCTGAGCTGCAGATACCCGGACTGGAACTGGAATATGCTTTTTCCGTGACCATGAATTTTGCCGAACGTATCGATTTTGTCGGCCCTCGCGGTGGGAAAGGCTATGTGCCACCAGCCACCGGCGTGGTATATGGACCGATGCTAAGTGGCAGGGTAGTACCTTACAGTGGTGCCGATTACGCCATCTTTAATGACCTCAGCCAGGGTATCAAAGTCAATACACATTACATGCTGGAAAGTGATGACGGCCACTGGATCTATATCAACAATAAGGGCTACCTGCATCGTTCTGCTGATCCGGAAAATCCCGGACAAACAAAACTGTATTTTCGCTTTACGCCTTTTTTTGAAGCGCCTTTCGGTCCCCATGAATGGATGTCCAGGACCATGATAGTGGGAACCGGTGAACGCCTGACCAATCCGGACCGTTCACAATTTACTTATTACAAGGTGCTGTAAATGCCTGGGCATTCACGCAGAACTTTTCTTACTTTAGCGACATCGTTGTCTGTAAGCCTGCCGATTTTTACCTTACAGGCCAGGCCTGCGGCAAAAGAGTTTGCATACCATTTGGTTGACAAACAGTTCACCGCAAATGGCATCAAACAAGGTGCCCTGATTATTGTTGATGAACTTATCACTGAGTTTGTCGGCGATGGCTTTTATCTCTATCCCGACTGGGGCAAGCCAATAGTGTATGAAGTCAGGAAAATTAATGGCCAGCTGGCTTTTTATTATCCCGGTATGGCGCCGGGGCAAAAGCCGCTCTGGTCAGCCTCTCTGCAGCAGAAACAGGGAAGCGGATTCAGTGGCAGAGTGGAAGGCATCCTGGGAGATACTGCCGCCGAGGTATTGGAAAAATATTCACAAACCCCTTACAGGCTATTACAGGTTCCTGAATCACCTCCCGCCTGAAATTCAAAAAATTAAAAGTCAGGAGTAACGCAATGAAAAACCTGTCTTTATTATTTACACTCCCGTTTCAATCTTCTCTAGTCACTGCTTTATCCCTGCTTTTTTTACTCATCCCTGCAAGCCTTATAGCCAGTGACTATGATGAAAACACCGGCATTATAGATATCTCCTGCCTTGAAGGGACTGTCAATGGGGTGCGCACCAACAAAGTCAGGGCTTTACAACTTTTACTGGAAGGGGATTCCTTGCAGGTACTTACCCTGTCAAAAACACAAACCACAGGTCCCTGTGAGGCAACTCTTGAGCTAAGCACTTTAACCTACAGTGATGTAATCCTGTTTGACGGGGACGAGGTGGAAATTACTGCGTCATTACTAAGTGGGCTAACACTTGGCGTCTCTGACTGGATTACGCGCAAAAACCTGATCACCGATGATCTGACCTTGCAGGAAAATGAAACAGATGAAATTTCATTACCCGGTGAGATCAATCTGAGTGCACTGGAATTATTTCTCGACAATGGTGATGTGGCACCTGCTTTTGTTATGGTTTTTGAATCAAGCCTGGTGATTGAACCACTAAGCGGTGATGCTGGAACCTATAAGCTGCGCCTGCAATGGGATGACCAGGTAGAGTTACTGGAAATCATGGTCACTGAAGGATCAGGTGCTGGTATGGATTACTCCATGCAGCCCGATTTGCTGCCATCGTTTTCCAGCCTGAATCTCTATGCCTCCACCAGCCCCTTTAATACTCCCATAGCTGATGATCCTGCGATTGATGCGGATTCTGAAACCCTGGTTGAAAGCCTCGTGGCGTCAATGGAAGCGGTGGTCCAGGTAAACCAGTATTCCACACCGGTTTATTTAGCCGATAGCTCCACACCGGTTTCCGACGTGGAACTGGCTTGTGGCGAAGTATGGGAACTTGGCATAACCCGGATGGTGAATATTCCCATTCCGGGCTGGGCACAGGCGTCCATGGATATTGATGGTGCTGCTACTGTTGGTTGTGGTGAAGAATCCAGTCAAGACAATTTTCTTGTCATACTGGATCTGGAAAATCGTTGTGAATATGACTTCTGGCAGGCCCGGCAGGAAGGCGAATCCTGGGTAGCAAGTTTTGGTGTAGGGATTGAGATGGATGGCAGTGGGGTGCTGGATAAGGGACTGTCAGCCCGGGGATCAGGCTTTGCTTTCCTGGGTGGAGTGATCTGGCCAGATGAAATTAGCAATGGAAAAATCAATCACCCCCTGGCATTCAGTTATGAATTTACCAGAGAGGGTGGTCCTGTTGCGCCTGCCACTGATAGTGATGGTGTTCACTCTGATGACTTTGCCATACCTGAAGGTGCCATTATTCAGCTGGATCCGGAACTGGATCTGGATACGCTTGACCTGGAGCCCTTTGAATTAACTATCGCAACTGCCTTACAGGAATACGGAATGATCCTGGTAGATTCAGGATCAGCAGGTCCCGTAGGGTTTTACGCTATAGACCCTGACAGTGTTACCGGGAATATGTGGGGAGAACTCTGGGGTGATGAAGACTTCATTTCTCTCTCTAACCTGGATCTCACGACACTCCCATTTCGGGTTCTGGAGCTTGGCCTGCAGGATGCGGATTTTCAGGACAAGCTGGACTTGCATATGGGCAGTTGCAGCGCCTATCAGTAAGCCTCTACAACCACCAAATGGATAAGTTGCCACTGGCAGATGTGCTGGCAAGAATATCTTCCCCTGGTGCGTCCTTCACCTCGCAATACTTCAAAATCCCTGGTTTGCAGAATATTTGCTCCCGGCACGCAGCAGTCGCCTTGGTATATTTATAAAAATATAATAAAAACAGTTGGTTAGCCGAATATTGTGACGGCAAGAAAATCGCCCTTTCCTGTCAACCAAAGGCCGCTTATTGCGTTTAATAGTAAGGACAACAGGGTTTACCAGTACGAGCGGCCGCTTAGGCTGATTTATTATGACAGCTATCACAGGCACAAGTGACACCTATATAGCGCTGGGCTATGATAATCCCCGGGAAAAGGCACAGACCGGGAGACAGGCGCTGGACAAGAACCACGCATTGGAAAGGTTTCTTTCTTCAGTGGAAAAACGTGCTTTGCGTATTGCGCAGATTGCTACCAGTAATTCTGATGATGCCTTTGATATCGTGCAGGATGCCATGTTCAAGCTGGTGGAAAAGTATGCCGCCAAAAGTGAAGAAGAATGGCAAGCTCTGTTCCATCGCATTTTGCAAAGCCGTATCAGGGATTGGTACCGGCGTAATACTGTCAGGAACAGATTTCGGACCTGGCTCAGTAGCAATCTTGACGACGATGAAGATCCCATTCAAACAGCAGTAGATGAAGCGGGCAGAAGTCCTGAAAGCGAATTGCAGACCGGGCGTAGTATGGAAGCACTGGAGACTGCTTTACAGAATTTACCGCTCAGGCAGCAGCAGGCATTTATACTGAGAGCCTGGGAAGGGCTTGATGTTCGGGAAACAGCAAAGGCGATGAGCTGTGCTGAAGGAAGTGTAAAAACGCATTATTCAAGGGCTATTCACAGTCTACGTGAAACTCTAGGTGAGCACTGGCATGAATGATAAAACAAACAGGCAGGACGAAGAGCTTTTCCTGAACAAGGTTCGGGAAGAACTGGATCATAGTTGTGATCGTCTTGACGGTCAGAGCTTGTCGCGTCTGAACAGCATTCGCCACGCCGCAATAGAGCATGGGAAAACTCGTCCAGGCAAGGCATTGCTTGCTCCTTTCGGTGGTCTGGTTACCGCCTGCGTTCTGGTTTTTGTAGTGACGATTTTTTATCCGGGCCAATCACCAGCACCGGTTCAAGGCGTACCTGACTCTATCAGTCCTATCGAGGATCTGGATATTCTGACGGCGGCCGATAATCTGGAGCTAATAGAAAATCTCGAGTTTTACCAGTGGCTGGAGGAGAATGAATCTTCAGTCTAGGATATGGACTTGCCTGCTTTTTTTAATATCCATGCAGGCAAGCAGCCAGGAATCCGATAGTCAGGAGGCCGGGTCAATTGCTGATACCGAAACGCAGTTTCTTTTTATAAATATGCTGGAGTTTCTGGGAGAGTTTGAAACTGAAGACGGGAAATGGGTCAGCCCGGAAATACTTGGTGATGATGTTTTCGCAGACCTGGACACTATTGATGGCGGAACATTTGATGGCGAAATATATGATGGCGAAACATACCGGACCAGTAACAATGAACAAGGCCTGCTTTCAACACCCGGAAATGAAGACTAGAAAAGTAGAATTTAAATAGCTTGATGAACGAACAAATCAGAAAATGAAAACCCGAATATTGTCCATACTGCTTTTGCTAAGCCTGTTGCCACTCTCGGCAATGGCGCAAAATGGTATTGCCTGGGATGAACTGCCCCAGGACTTACAGGGCATCCTTGGGCCCATGCAACCACAATGGGATCAGTTGCCACCCAATCGCCAGGAGCGACTGAGCAATGGTGCTCGCCGCTGGCAGTCACTAACTCCTGATCAAAGAGGCCAGGTACAGCAACAATTTTGGGGTTGGGTGCAACGTACACCGGAACAACGGGATCAAATCAGGAACCGCTTCCAACGCTTTCAGGAAATGCCCCCTGAGCGCCAGCGTGCCATGCAAAACCGCTTCGAACGTTTTCGCGATTTACCTGAGGCGCGCCAGTTGGAAATACGCCGACGTTTCGAGGAATCAAGACCTGAAGGCGCGGCGCGCCAGACCCCCCAACGTCCCAATATCATTGATCGTCAACCTGGCAGGCAGACACCCACCAGGCCACAACAAAACCGGCCAACCCGCCCCAATTCCGGCAGATAAGCCCCATAAACCTGTAAAAGCGTCTTAAATCACTGATTATTCAGTTGATTTAGCCATTAGCGCTGGTTATCCTTTGCGCCCTTTCAGAAAAATCTGCCCGTGGGCAGTGGAGCAATCCGGGTGAATAACACCTCTGCAAACACAAGATTGTGGGCATGGCTTGGCCTGGGGCTAATGCTGGTTTTCCCATTATTTGCCAGCGCTCAGGCGGGATCGAGCGCTCCAGTGAGGTTCATGCAACGGATGCGACTATTTCTGCCGGCTCAGCCAATATTGTTGCAGAACCCAAACTGCCCAAAAGCGTTCTAAAACTGGCTGATGAGGAACGGTTTTTGTTATGGGTAGATTTACAGGCTGGCAAGTTACACCTGCTGGAGCGTAATGCATCGGGTGGTATGGAAACGCGCCAGGTACTGCCGATATCAATTGGCAAAAACGGTTTTGGCAAGCTTGTAGAAGGTGATCTGAAAACGCCGGTAGGCGTGTATCGACTGACGTCATTTCTGGCGGATGAACTGCTGATAGATTTTTACGGGCTTGGTGCTTTCCCCCTTAACTATCCCAATGTCATTGACCGACAACAGCGCCGAACCGGCTCGGGAATCTGGTTGCATGGTTTACCCAAAGGAATGGACAGCAGGCCTTTCCTGGATAGTGACGGGTGTGTCGTGATAGATAACGAGAGCCTGCAGGAAATGCAGCAATACATCACCACAGGGATTACTCATATGGTGCTGTCAGATGAGCCACTAAGCTGGATACCCAGTCATCAGGCAGAGTCACGCAGTGCACAACTGGACCAGGCCTTCACTGCCTGGCAGGAAGCATGGGAAAGTAAGAATAATGAGGCTTACCTGGCATTTTATGCAGACGATTTTAACGATTTCAGCCGTCATAAAACCGAGTGGTCTGACTATAAATCCCGCGTTAATAACGGTAAAAGCTGGATCCGCGTCGACACCTCAAAAGTCAGTTTCTACGCCGATCTGAAACAATCCGATCTGGTCACCGTGCGTTATTATCAGGATTACGAAAGCAGCAATTACAATTGGCGTGGGTGGAAAGAGCAGTTGTGGCGCGAAAGCAGTGATGGCTGGCAGATTATTTATGAAGGCAACGGTTAATCAGAGGGTCCTTACTCAATCAAAGGTTCCTGCCTGCCTCTGAAATACAATAGAGCAGCAAATATCACAAGAACCAGACAATCCTGTCCAGGTACTTCAGACGAGTGGATGAAATTTTGAACAACAGAATCCTCGCCTTGATAGCTCTGATTTTCTTTATATCAGGTTGTACACAGGTTGCCACTCTCACATCCAGTTCGCCAGCACCACAGACGCCAGATGGTGACACTGAAGCTGCTCCCACCAGCACCACTGAGATAACAGAAATTTCAGATGCTCCTGTCATCGAACCAGAGCTTGCTATCACCGTAGACGAAAATCCGACAGACAATTCCCTGACTTTTCAAGACTCCGAACCTGCTTTAACAGAAGTGGTGGCATCCAGTACTGCTGTGTCCGATCGAGATAGCGCACGCGCACAGGTTGAACAGAGCAGTGTCAGAGCCATGTGCAGGGAAATTGGCAATAAACTGGGCAGTGTTTCTATAGAAGACTGTCTTGCCCAACCGCTGACTTTTGCCGATGCCTATACTGTGCAAAGCAGGCCCATGGTTGTCAGGGATTTTCTACCGGAAAGACGGGAAGGACAGGAAGGAAATGATAAACCCCGTATTTTAATTCTGGGCGGCATACATGGTGATGAGTATTCCTCCATCTCCATCATGTTCAAATGGATGGCCTTGCTTGATGAGAGCGGTAAGAAAAACTTTCAATGGCGTTTTGCTCCCACGGTAAACCCTGATGGCTTGCTGGATGGCCAGGCTGTTCGTCAAAATGCCAATGGTGTAGATCTGAACAGGAATTTCCCATCAGATGACTGGCTCGATCTGGCTGTAGATTACTGGGCCAATACCACCAACAGGAATCCGCGCCGTTATCCCGGGACTCATCCTGCCAGCGAGCCTGAAGTGCAGTGGGTGGTTGAACAAATAAATTCATACAAGCCAGATGTTATCGTTTCCGTACATGCCCCTTACCATTTGCTGGATTACGATGGGCCACCGGAACCTCCGCAACGCATTGGTGAATAACACCTGCATCTGCTGGGCGTATACCCGGGCTCTCTGGGAAATTACGCTGGCATTAACCTGGGCATTCCAGTCGTCACCATGGAACTTCCTTCAGCAGGCATCATGCCAAGCACGAGCAGATTTTGACAATGTGGGAAGATCTGCAGAACTGGCTCGTAGAACATCTTGACTCCTCAAGCATCCTCCATCGTGCAAGCCGCTGACGTAATAAATTTTTGGTTTACAGAAATCAAGTCTGAATCCTGGTTTAAGAAGGATGCGGATTTTGACGAGCTGATCATGCAGCGTTTTCTTGCGACCTATCAGGCAGCTGCGGCAGGCGAATTGTTTGATTGGCGCTTTTCCGCCTCTGGCCGTCTGGCCGAAATAATCGTACTGGATCAGTTCTCAAGAAATATTTTCCGTGATGATACCCGCGCCTTTGCCTATGACAGCCTGGCGCTGGTACTTTCACAGGAAGCTGTCGGGCAGGGTGTGTTGGATGAGCTTGAAACCCGCCAGCAGGCTTTTCTGATCATGCCGTATATGCACAGTGAATCAAAAGTCATCCATGAGCAGGCGGTAGAACTCTTTTCCCGTTCTGGTCTGGAGTTCAACCTGGATTTTGAATTACGACATAAAGAAATCATAGACCGCTTTGGTCGCTATCCCCATCGCAATGCACTGCTTGGTCGGGAATCCACACCGGAAGAAATCGATTTTCTCAAACAGCCCGGTTCCTCTTTCTAATTCCTGGTAAATCACCCGGTAGCCACAACGGAAACTGGAAATACTCAATCGGCGTTAAGCCAAATTTGTGCACTGTGCACACAGAATGTGCGCATACATTCGCAGAAGCCAAATAATGTGAATCTATTGGGGAATAGCCAGTGTTGGTGCGGGTTTGGCTTTACTTCAAGACTGTCATCATTATACTCGCGGCAAATTTTCCCGGTCCTGTTTCACCATTTACATGAACCTGATTTTCAAGACCAACTTCCTGCTTTTTTCTCTATCTGTGTTGCTGGCAAGTCAATCCTTTGCCCAGCTGCCGGCAGATCAGTTTAATCCCGATATTAGCAGTGAATTCACAGGTAATCTTGCTGTTGAATCGGGTCGTAAAAGGGTTGCCATTACCCGTTCATCACTGGCCCCGGTTATTGATGGCAACCTGGATGATGAAATCTGGAAAACAGCAACTGTTATTTCTGATCTGCACCAGTTCCAGCCGGTGGACCATGGTGAGCCATCGGAACAATCTGTTTTTTATATTGCCTATAACGATCGTTTCTTTTTTGTTGGGGCACGATTGAATGACAGTGATGCGGATGGAATCATTGCCCGTCAACTCGTTCAGGGTGGTGGTCTGGGTAGTGATGATGCCTTCGAATTTATTCTCGATACCTTCAACAATGGTCGCACAGGTTATCACTTCCAGATTAATCCTAACGGAATCCGCCGCGAAGGGATCTATGAAAACCCCAATGAGCTGAATCGTGACTGGACAGGCATCTGGCAAGTGGAATCCAGAATTGACGAGGAAGGCTGGACTGCAGAAGTTGCGATTCCATTTAACACCCTGAATTTTGATCCGGAAACAGAGGAGTGGGGCTTTACCATAGCTCGCACTATTGCCCGGAAAAATGAAGATTTGGCCTGGTCTTCATTCAACAGGCGCATTAATCCCACTACTACCGGTCTGATTTACGGCATCAATAATCTGCGTCAAGGTAAAGGGCTGGATATTGTTCCGTCCATGACGATGGCCACTACTGAAAACTATACTGCGGGTGGAATGAGTGATCAGCGCCTGGATCCTTCCCTGAACGTGTTTTACAAGATCACACCTAACCTGACTGGTGCAGTGACCTTTAACACGGACTTTTCAGCCACGGAAGTAGACAATCGGCAGGTCAACCTGAGCCGATTTTCACTTTTCTTTCCGGAAAAACGTGACTTCTTTTTGCAGGACCTGGATATTTTCAGCTTCGGTGGGTTGAGCCAGAACGGCATACCATTTTATTCCAGACGCATTGGTCTGAGCCGACGCGGGACACCTGTTGATATTAATGCTGGCGTAAAACTTACCGGGCGGGTAGGACGCTGGAATGTCGGTGGCCTGGCAGTGAAACAGGGCGATTTTGAAGGCTTCCCAAGCCAGAATGTCTTTGTTGGTCGTGCCGCCGCCAACGTTTTGACCGAATCCAGCGTTGGCGCCATCCTCACCCACGGTGATCCATCCAGGGGCCTTGATAATACCGTTGCCGGTATGGATTTTCGTTACCAGAACACCCGATTTTCTGAGTCGCACAGCCTGCGCAGCAATATGTGGTACCAGCAGTCACAAACTGAGGGGCTGACCGGAGATGATAAGGCTTTTGGCCTTTCGGCAAACTTTGATACCCAAAACAACGGTTTTGGCGGCAATGCCAGTTATCAGTATTTCGGCGAAGATTTTAATCCTGCGCTGGGATTTGCCAATAACACCGGTGTTGAAAGTTTCAACTTTGGCGGCTCCGGACGCTATTTTTTCCGCGGCCATAAATACCTGCGCAATGTTTTTACCTTCATGCGCTTTGGACATGACCGCTTTCTGGATACCGGGGAAATGCAAAGTGAAAACTGGTTCTGGCGAATGCTGAATTTCAACACTCATCGTGGTGACCAGTTCGGGTTTGGCGGTTTTCGCAATCGCGAAGGTTTACGGCGTGATTTTGCTATCAGGCCTGGCGTGATTATCCCGGCGGGCGAATATACTTTCAGCGGTTTTAACATGGAAGCACGTATGTCCAATCAGCGGGAATTTTCATCAGGAATGAGTTTTAGTAAGGGTGATTACTATACCGGCGAGCGCATGCAGGTTAATGCAAGTATGAACTGGGGGCCCAATGAACATATAAACCTGGGCTTTAATTACAATTATCAGGCCATAGAACTGCCAGTAGAGGGGGGTAAATTTGATGTGCGCGTTATTTCAGCCAATGCCAACTATGCCTTCAATTCCAAGTGGTCCTGGATTAACCTGGTGCAGTACGATAATTTTTCCAATGGCGTGGGGCTCAATAGTCGACTGCGCTGGAATCCCCAGGCTGGTGAAGATCTTTACCTGGTCATCAATTACAACTTTCAGGGTGAAGGGGCGTTTACTGACCTGAATTCCAATAATTCAGAAATAGTTCTGAAATACACCAAAACCTTACGTTTCTGATCAGCAAGATCTACCGACCCACCGGTGCAAGCTGAATTTTCCTAGCCGTTCTGGCGTTCAAATTCCTGCATGAAAGCAGCCAGGGCCTGGCAGCCTTCCAGTGGCATGGCATTGTAGATGGATGCCCTGATTCCTCCCACTGCGCGATGACCTTTCAGGGCATACAGTCCATTGGCCAGCGCTTCCGTCAAAAATTGTTGTGACAGGTCGTCATCAGTCAAGGTAAAGGTGACATTCATGAGAGAACGATCTTCAATGCAGGCAATGCCCTGGTAAAAACCGCTGTTATCAATAACCTGGTACAAAGTTTTGGCTTTTTCAGCATTGGCCAGGGCCAGAGCATCTACGCCACCCTGATCCTTCATCCATTCCATGACCAGGCAGGTCGTGTAAATAGCAAAGGTGTTAGTGGTATTGGACAGCGAGTGCGAGCTTTCATACACCGCATAATCCAGCAGGGAAGGGGTAAGCTTCATGGCATGTCCAATCAGGTCTTCGCGAATGAGTACCAGGCCCATTCCTGCTGGGCCAAGATTTTTTTGCAGGCTCGCAAATACCAGTCCCAGTTTGGAATAATCAACTGGCCGCGAAAAAATATCGGATGTGGCGTCAACAACCAGAGGAATATCTCCCAGGTCAGGATAGCTTTTGTACTGGGTGCCATAGATCGTATTGTTGCTGGTGATATACGCATAGGAGGCATCATCAGGCACCATATCCCGCGTTAATGGTGGCAAGCGATCGTAGTTGGTGTCTTCACCACTGCTGGCAATAATGATCTCGCCGTATCGGGCCGCTTCAACATTGGCTTGCTTGGAAAAGTTTCCGGTTTCACTATAAACGGCTTTATGGGCAGCTTTTAAAGGCAACAGGTTCATGGGTACAGCAGAAAACTGCATTCTGGCGCCGCCATGGGTGTATAGGATTTTGAAATTTTCCGGCAGTGAAGAAATTTCCCGGATCAATTCATCGCAGCGATTTATCACTGCATCGAACTCTTTGGACCGATGACTGATTTCTATTACCGAAACACCCATGTCACGGTAATTCAGAAACTCTTCCTGAATTTGTTGCATTACTGGCCGTGGCAGCATGGCTGGTCCGGCGCCAAAGTTATAAACCTGTTTGCTCATTGATATGGTTACTTATTCTGGAGTGGTAGTAATGATTACGTAAAATTCTGTGCCTGGATCAGATCAGCCATACTTTGATGACATGTTCTATGTTTCTGATTTCATCGAGAGTTTCTTCCGTAGGAGGAGTCTCAATGTCTATCAGGTTATAAGCGATATCTCCCCGGCTTTTATTCAGCATATCGCTTACATTAATGTCCTTGTCGGCAAGAATGGAAAGAATTTGTCCCAGCATGCGCGGAACATTCTCATTAATGATGGCAATACGGTGGGCGCTTGATTTCTCCAGCGACAGGCTCGGGAAATTGACCGAATTGCGAATATTGCCGTTTTCCAGAAAATCCTTCAGTTGGTCAACAGCCATAATGGCACAATTTTCTTCCGCTTCATCCGTACTTGCGCCTATGTGCGGCATGAGGATGGTCTTGTCGCTGGCAAGCAATCCTGGTGTCGGAAAATCAGTGACGTAGGTGGAAAGCCGGCCATTATTCAGGGCTTCAATCAGTGCCTGTTCATCGACAATGGCATCCCTGGAAAAATTCAGCAGCACGGCGCCTGATTTGAAGTAGTTGATAACCTTGCGGTCGATCAGATTACGGGTGGATTCAAGAACTGGTAAATGCAGCGTGACGAAATCTGAACGGGAAATCAGGGAAGTAAGGTTTTCCTGCTTTTCGATCTGGTTAGCAAGGCGCCAGGCAGATTCCACTGAAATGGACGGGTCATAACCAAGGACTTTCATACCGAGGTGGATTGCCATGTCAGCTACCAGGGCGCCAATAGCCCCCAGTCCGACAATGCCCAGGGTTTTACCCTTCAGTTCCCTGCCTTTGAATTTTTTCTTTTCTGCTTCAACCAGCTTGGACAGCTCTCCAGCATCCAGCGATGTTGACTGTTCATGCACCCAGTTGACGCCGGGTAAAATGCCGCGCGATGATAGCAGCAAGCTGCACAATACCAGCTCCTTGACGGCGTTAGCGTTGGCACCAGGTGTGTTGAAAACAACAATACCCTCTTTGGTGTAGTCATCCACGGGTATGTTATTAACCCCGGCACCGGCACGCGCAACAGCTTTCAGGTTGCTATTGATATTATCAACGGACAGTTTCTGGCTACGAATGAGCAGGGCGTCGGGATTCTCGGTATCAGGAGAAACCTGATAATCTTGTTTCGAGAAGCGCACCAGCCCCTTTTCAGCAATCTGATTAAAGGTCTGAATTTTTAACATTAGAAGGCATTACCTTTGGGAGAAATCGGGTTGAATACCCGTGAATTTCAGGGGCGCATTTATACAAGGATTTCGAGGAAAATTCCAGTAAAAACCCGATCTATGGGATTTAAAGCAGAAAACATCTGAAAGTAAGAACTATGACCACAAACTGGTTTATTTACATTATTCGCACAAACGCAGGGAATCTTTACACCGGGATTACCACCGATATCGAGCGCCGCTTCCAGGAGCATAGTTCAGGAAAGAAAGGGGCTAAAAGCCTGCGGGGTAAAGGGCCTCTGGAGCTGGTATTCAGGAAAGTGGCCGGTGATCGCAGTGAAGCTTCAAAGCTGGAAGCGCGTATCAAGAAGTTATCCCGCAGTGATAAGGAAAGGTTGGTTGCTGGAAACCTTTCTCTGCTCAGTGATAACAGTGCTTGAATGCCTGGCCACATGTTCTGGGGTATAATGGCCGTTTATCGATGCGAGCCGGGCAGGCAATGACTGAAGCAGAAAAAATCGTCAAATTGCAGATGCAAGAACTGGGACAAAATGCCAGGGCTGCGTCGCGCATCATGGCAGCCGCTGATACCAGTGTAAAAAATACTGCGCTGCTTGCTGCGATGGATGCCATAGATGCAACCAGAGTAGAACTGGCCTCAGCCAACGCCAGGGATCTCCAGGCAGGTAAAGAGAAAGGTCTTGATTCGGCTATGCTGGATCGCCTGGAGCTTACCGATGCTCGCATTGAAAACATGCTTGAAAGTTTGCAGCAGGTAGCGACTTTGGCAGACCCCATCGGTGAAATTTCAGAGATGCGTTTCATGCCTAGCGGAATACAGGTAGGTAAAATGCGCGTGCCTCTTGGCGTAATCGGCATTATTTACGAATCCAGGCCGAATGTGACAGTCGAAGCCGCCAGTTTATGTTTGAAATCCGGCAATGCGACAATTTTACGTGGTGGTTCTGAAGCATTTCATTCGAATCAGGCGATAGCTGCGTGTATATGCAAGGGACTTGATGCTGCAGGCTTGCCCGAAACAGCTGTACAAGTGGTCGGTACCACGGACCGAAGCGCTGTAGGTGAATTGATCACAATGCCTGAATATGTGGATGTCATTGTTCCCCGAGGCGGGAAAGGCCTTATTGAACGCATCAGTCGTGATGCCAAAGTGGCTGTTATCAAACATCTGGATGGCATTTGTCATGTCTATATAGATGATGGTGCGGATATTTCCAAAGCAATAAATATTGCCCTGAATTCCAAAACCAACCGCTATGCTGTTTGTAATGCCATGGAAACCTTGCTGGTAGCCGAGTCCATGGCGGAGACAGTACTGGGCCAACTTGAGCAGTTATACAGTGAATATGATGTGGAACTGCGGGGCTGTGAGCGAACATGCGCAATCGTGTCAGGTGCCGTACTGGCTTCTGAGGAGGATTGGCATACCGAATATCTGGGCCCCGTACTATCCATTAAAGTTGTGTCCGGACTCGATGAGGCCATTGAGCATATCAACACCTATAGTTCACAACATACGGAGACTATAGTCACTGAGGACTATGCCAGGGGAAGACGTTTTCTCCGCGAAGTCGATTCCAGTTCAGTAATGATCAATGCTTCAACACGATTTGCCGATGGCTTTGAATACGGACTTGGTGCTGAGATAGGCATTTCCACAGATAAGATTCACGCTCGTGGGCCTGTTGGCCTGGAAGGTCTGACCTCACAGAAATACATAGTGTTTGGTGATGGGCATCTCCGGAAATAATTCTGGACTATTTATTTACACTCCAATTTTTGCTAACACTACAAAAACTGCAAACACAAAAAACTCTGCATATCCCGACTAACTAATTTGAGCCTTAACTCCAATTCTGCATTTGATCTTGGCCTGATGGGTGGCATGTTTGATCCTGTCCATAATGGTCATTTGAATATCGCACTTTCGTCACTAAAGAACTTGCAGCTTGATGAGTTGCACTTATTGCCGTGTGGTACTCCGGTTCATCGGGAAAGCAAGCTGGCTGAAAGCAAACACCGACTTGCCATGCTGGAATTGGCAATCAGTGCATACACTGAATTGAAGATCGATGATCGTGAATGTAAAACGCTTGAACCTTCCTACACCAGGAACAGTCTGCTGGCCATCAGGCGGGAGCGACCTGATTGCCGGTTATTTTTTATCATGGGGCAAGATGCCTTTAATTCCCTGAATAACTGGTACAACTGGAAGGAGCTATTTTCATTGGCCCATATTGTGGTCGCGGCCAGACCTGGTATCGTTCCTGAGTTTGCGCAAGAGCTTCAGGCTGAATACCAGTCAAGATCAGTGGCTTCAATTTCAGAGTTGAAAAAATTTGACCACGGCAAGATTTTGACAAGTTATTTTGAAGCGATGGATATATCTTCTTCAAGGATCAGGAAATGTATCGCCAATAATGAGAGTATTTCAGAGCTTGTGCCCCAGGCAGTTGAAAAATATTTGAGAGCTCATAATTTATATAAAGGAGAGAATTCTTTTTGAAAGCTGAAAATATGAAAGTTGTTGTCATTGATGCGCTGGAAAATCTCAAAGGCAGGGATATAAAGTGTATGAATGTTTCTGGCATTACAACAATTGCAGATTACATGGTTGTAGTGACAGGGACTTCTTCAAGGCATGTCAAATCTCTTGCAGAAGAAGTTGCCAAACAAATTAAGGATGCAGGTGGTTCTGTTCTTGGTAAGGAAGGAGATCAGGGGCAGGTTGAGTGGGTGTTACTGGATCTGGGTGATGTCATTGTTCATGTCATGTTGGAAGAGACGCGTAAATTATATGATCTGGAATCTCTGTGGAATATGAGTCCACCAACTAACAACTAGAAAATTGTCAGCTCATGAATATTTGTTCAGGAAAAGTCCTTGAAAGTTAACCTGATTGCCATTGGCAACAAAATGCCTGCCTGGGTGGATGCCGGTATAAATCAATATAGGAAAAGGTTGCCAGGTAATTTTGAACTTGTCCTAACCGAATTGCCGCTGGCCAGGCGTAGCAAGTCAAACTCGGATGTTAAAAAGTATTGTGATGTAGAGGGGAAGTCTCTGCTCAAGGCGGTAGCGGCGAGCGACTATCTTGTTGCGCTGGATGTAAAAGGCTTGTCACTTTCAACAGAGGCGATGGCGAACAGGGTTAGCAGGATTCAGGATTCAGGGAAGCACATTGCTTTGTTAGTTGGTGGGCCAGATGGCTTGTCTGATGAATGCCTCGGTGCGGCAGATGAAATATGGTCGCTGTCGGCTTTAACATTGCCACATACTCTTGTTAGAATTGTCGTTGCGGAACAGGTGTACAGGGTCTGGAGTTTTCTTGCAGGTCATCCTTATCACCGGGAATGAGGAGAGATGAAGGATAAAGGGATAAAATAAGCTGTCCGTGAAGACAAAAACCTGGAATTACCTTTGAAACAAAAAGCAGAGAGTTAAAAGGCCTGAATTATAATAACCTTTCTGTTTTCACATTTTGAATTTACGTTTAAATATAGAACTGTTTGATTTTATTGTTTGTGTATTTAGAGTAAGCTGCACGCAGCTTGATGTTTAATTATCAGGGGCTTTTTTAAAGAGACTAATTTTAATAGTCATCAGTTTATCCAGCAAAACCCATTATGGTTGAAAAAGTTACTCTGCAGGACCGTCAATTCGAACGGCAAATTGTTTTGTCGCGACTCATCATCGGCGGCATAATTTCATTTCTCCTGATCCTTGTTCTCTTTGCCCGCATATATTACCTCCAGGTAAATCAGCACGAATACTATTCAACCAAGTCTGATAGCTACCGCATACATGTTCAGTCAGTCGTGCCAACGCGCGGATTGATCTATGACAGAAATGGAGTCCTGATTGCAGAGAATGTTCCCAGTTTCACCTTGTCACTAGTCAAAGAAAATGCAGGGGATAGTGCAGAGGAGATTGATCAGATAGTTGGCATTATCGGGTCACTTATCACTCTTACCGAAGAAGATATAGATAATTTTCATAGTCGTCTCAAAAATCGAAGTGTTCCTTTTGCCTCAGTTCCCGTTCGCTATAATTTAAGTGAAGACGAAATCGCAAAAATATCTGTAAACCAGTTCCGTCTTCCTGGCGTAACAGTTGACGCTGAATTGGTGCGCAATTATCCGAATGGTGAGGACTTTGCTCATGCTGTTGGTTACCTGAGCAGTATTACCGAGGAAGAACTAAAAAGGGTTGATCCGGTTAACTACAGGGGTACACACCAGATAGGAAAAATGGGTGTGGAAAAATATTATGAGGATCTCCTGCATGGTCAGGTGGGGTATCAAACTGTAGAAAAGAATGCTCGCGGTCAGCTCATGAAAGTGCTTTCACGCACTGATCCGATTCCCGGACAAGACATTATTCTGCACCTTGATAGCGAATTGCAAAAGGCAGCAGTAGCCGCATTAGGCGATTACCGAGGTGCCGTTGTGGCTCTGGATCCAAATACCGGAGGGGTTCTTGCTCTGGTCAGCAAGCCGGCTTTTGACCCCAATCATTTTGTTCAAGGGATCAGTCGTAATGAATATGCAAAATTAAATGACCCGGTAGCGACGCCGCTATTTAATCGAGCACTGGCCAAGTATGCGCCGGGCTCAACGGTCAAACCCTTTCTTGGCCTGGCAGCACTTAATTATGGTTTGCGTACCAGGGAGCAAACAATCAGTGACCCGGGCTATTACAAACTAAGCAACGATTCTCATATCTATCATGACTGGACCTGGTGGGTAAATGAAAGCGGGCATAACCAGGTCAATTTGCAAAAAGCCATATTCCAATCCTGTGATATCTATTTTTATGATCTCGCAACGGATATGGGCATCGACAAGATGCATGACTTTCTGTTTCGCTTTGGTTTTGGTCGCAATACGACAATAGATATGCCACAGGCGAGCGCGGGAACCTTGCCTTCCAGACAGTGGAAGCGGGACAATTTGGGTCAGCCCTGGTATCCCGGCGATACCCTTAATTCTTCAATAGGCCAGGGCTTTACTGAAGCCACTCCTTTACAATTGGCAACGGCGACACTGTTAATGGCCAACAAGGGGCAATGGATGCGCCCGGCCCTGTTAAAACAGGTTGGCATAGAAGGCACACCTGCCGAGCCGAACAGATCGCTGCCGGATATCGAACTTGAAAATCCGGATGACTGGAATTTTATTCAGGATTCCATGGCCATGGTGGTGCATAAGGGCGCGGGCGGTTACAGGGAAACGGGGACAGCCTACCCTTATATAGCCATGAATAAAGCCTTGCCTTATCGCATGGCCGGCAAATCAGGCACTGCGCAAGTAGTGGGAATGGCAGAAGATTTTGATAATGATGCCGAAGTCGTTGAGAAATTTCGTGACCATGCACTGTTTATATCTTTTGCCCCAGTTGATAATCCGCAAATTGCCCTGGCGGTTTTTATAGAACATGGCGAGGGCGGCAGTTCTATAGCCGGACCAATCGCGCGAGAAATTATTGATGCTTATCTGCTGGAAGATGGAGAGTTAAAACCTGAATATATTTTCCCCCAAATTGGAGAGGAGGATTCACCCACTCCCGCATCTGAAGAGTTTGTGAGCGACACACTCGCCGGTATTTCTCAAAATGCTGTACTGGCGCGACCGCAAAATGACAGTCAAATCTCTACCTTTACTGATTAGGGTGTTCCGGATTTTGCCCAAGAAGGTGTCACTTTGAGCAGCCAGGATTTTGTCAGGCATGCCAGCTTTACTGGTCAGGATTTGGGAGGCCGCAAAAGTTTCTGGGAAAGCCTGCACATTGATTTCCCTCTTTTAATTGCTTTGCTTATCCTGCTTGGGTTTGGCCTCATGGTGCTTTATAGCGCTACTGATGGCAACTTGTCTCAAATGAGGCGCCAGATCGCCTTCATTATAATATCCTTCCTTGTCATGCTAACTGTCGCCCAAATGGAAGTTCGTCTTCTGAGACGCTGGGCCCCCTGGATGTATCTGGGAGCTTTAGGCTTGCTGGTTGCCGTCATATTTTTTGGCAGTACCGGGGGCGGGGCGCAGCGCTGGCTGGATTTACCTTTGCTGCCCAGATTTCAACCTTCAGAAATCATGAAGGTAGTGCTGCCGCTTTGTATCGCGGGATATTTCTCAAGAAGGGATTTGCCTCCAAGATTCAAGCATGTGTTCTTCTCCATGATTCTCGTTATGCTTCCTGCGGCATTGATTGCAGTTCAGCCTGATCTTGGCACGGCTTTGCTGATCGCCGTGTCGGGACTCTTTGTATTGTTGCTCGCCGGTCTGCGCTGGAAACTGGTGTTTTCTTTCCTTGGCCTGGCCATTCTTTCCAGTCCGGCATTGTGGATTTTTTATATGTCTGATTACCAGAAGCAGCGGGTCAAAACACTGCTGAACCCACAAAGCGATCCGCTGGGAGCCGGGTGGAACATTATTCAGTCCCAGACTGCGATAGGTTCTGGAGGAGTGAATGGCAAGGGCTGGCTAAATGGTGTTCAGTCAAGGCTGGATTTTCTGCCAGAAGGGCAAACTGATTTCATCGTGGCCGTTCTGGCAGAAGAATTTGGCTTGATTGGGATGTTGTTTCTACTAATTCTGTACATGGTTATCATCGGTAGAGGTTTGTTTATAGCAGCCATGGCACAAGATACTTTCAGCCGTTTACTGGCGGGAAGTATTATTCTGACATTTTTTGTCTATGTGTTTGTGAATATAGGAATGGTGAGTGGCATTCTGCCGGTTGTGGGCGTACCGTTGCCAATGGTTAGCCTGGGCGGAACCGCCATTTTGACCCTGATGATTGGCTTCGGCATCCTCATGTCAATTCATACACACAATAAATCGCTAATTTCGTAAATCAGGTATAATGATCCCCTTAATACACTTCAGCGGAGGGTAATAGAGCCAGTGACGAAGTGGTCGATATTGACCAGGTTACTGATCCTTTCAGCAGCTGTTATTTTGACAGCCTGTGTTAGTCCCACCTCCCCCGTAATTTCTGGTTCAGACCGCTATGAGATGGCGGATGACAGCCCTGTTCTTGAACCAATCGATTTTTCCAAAGTCCAACCAGTACAGCCCGAACCAGTTGAAAGAACACTGGCAGGAAACTACAGTCCGTATACGGTCAATGGTGAGACCTATCATGTCATGGCGACTGAAGAGGGTTATGAAGCAACTGGGTTCGCATCCTGGTATGGACGTAAATTTCATGGTCACCAAACCTCCAATGGTGAAATTTACGATATGTTCAGTTATTCAGCGGCACATAAATCCTTACCAATTCCAGGTTTTCTGGAAGTAACCAATCTTGATAATGGCAAAAGCCTGATAGTGAGAGTAAATGACAGAGGCCCTTTTCATGAGGAACGAATTGTAGACTTGTCCTATGCGGCAGCAGCCTATCTGGACTATGCCGATAAAGGGACTGCCAGGGTAAGGCTGAGATCGCTGATGCCAGAATCTCCTGTGCTTTTCACTGACGCGGGAGAAAACCAGGAAATCCAGGCCGAAGTGCTTCAGGAGAGAGCGTTAATTGAACAGGGAGCGGGACTGGAGTATTTGCAGGTTGGTGCATTCGGCAGCCTGGATAGTGCCCGGGAATTATTGGCGAGGATAAATAGCTTCACTTCATTGCCCGTATTTATTCGCAGTGATGAGGATCAAAAGACGGGCAGTTTATTGCACAGAGTGCGCATGGGGCCGGTAAATGAGACAATGGACCTTCAGGGCCTGATCAGATTACTGGTAGATGCAGGGCTTGGCGCACCGTTTAGGGTGACGCAGTAAAGATAGATACAAGATACAAGTGGCGAGTGACGAGGGGATACGGTAACTGTTTATGTTTAGAGAGATTTTTATGAATAACAGCATAGAAAAATTTAAATCAGGGTTAATCATTCTGGGTTTCATGGTGGTGACTTTGTTTGCTGCGCAGGTAAATGCCCAGCAGACTATTATTCCCAGGCCGCCTCAGATCGCGGCGACCAGTTATATTCTGATTGATGCCGCTACGGGTGAAATCCTGGTGGAAAATAATGCGGATATACCGCTGCCACCTGCCAGCCTGACCAAAATCATGACGTCCTATGTAGCAGCTAATGAGCTGGAGCAGGGCACTATCACTATGGATGACATGGTGCATGTCAGCGTCAAGGCCTGGCAAATGGAAGGCTCAAAAATGTTTATCCAGGAAGGCACAGAAGTCAGATTGGAAGACTTGTTGCGTGGCATGATTATCCAGTCTGGTAACGACGCCAGTGTTGCCATCGCCGAACATATTGCCGGAAGTGAAGAAGCCTTTGCCGATATGATGAACCAACACGCTGAATTGCTGGGGCTCGATAACAGTTATTTTCTGAATGCCTCCGGCTTGCCAGATGCCTTGCACACCATGTCCGCTCGAGATCTGGCCACCTTGTCAAAGGCCATGATTGAACGTTTTCCCAACCATTATGCAATGTATGCTGAAAGAGAATTTACCTACAACGAAATACGTCAACCAAATCGCAACAGCCTGCTGTTTCGTGACCGCAATGTCGACGGTATAAAAACCGGCCATACTGATGAAGCGGGTTATTGTCTTGTCGCTTCAGCGACGCGTGATGATATGCGTCTGATTGCAGTGGTCATGGGTACGAATAGTACCGATGCGCGTGCCATTGAGTCACAAAAGCTGCTCACGTATGGTTTCCGTTTTTACCAAACCCACCAGCTATTTGAAAATAATGAAGTACTTTCAACAGAAAGGGTGTGGTCGGGAAAAACCAACTCCGTTGATATAGGTATTGCTGATGAGGTTTATGTGACTATCCCCCGTGGGCAGGAAAGCAGCCTGGAAACGGAACTGGTTATTGATGAAACCTTGAGAGCACCTATAGCCGCAGGGCAGGTCATGGGCAATGTCACTATCAAACTTGGCGATATGGTTTATTACGATGGCCCTGTAGTCGCTATGGAAGTTATAGAGCGTGGAAGTTTCATCAAGCGTTTGATGGACTTCCTGCATCTGTTTTTCCTGAGCCTGTTTTCATAGCCTGTAGTTACAATAGAGAGTTGCAATAAATAGTTGTAACAAGTGGTTACATGTTGCATTTTTAAGCTGAATTTTTAAAAAACACCCTGGTGTAATGACCTGACATCCGTGTGTACATATTTTGATAGACATGGAAAAAGAAGAATCCCCCCGCATTGAGTATCCCTGTCGTTACCCGATAAAAATAATGGGTCTCGATGTGGATGGCTATACAGAAGCTATTCTGACTATCGTCCGCAAGCATGCAGCGGATTTGAAAGATGAGGATATCCATTTTCGTCCCAGTCGGCATGGCAAATACCTGGCGGTTAATGTCATGATCCTTGCTACAGGTGAAGAGCAGATCCGGGATATCTTTGATGACCTGAAAGCCAGTGGCCGCGTTGCCATGGTTTTATAGTCTGCTTTAGTAACTATTCCTGTGAATCCAAACTCTGCACCGTTGATCTTCCATGACCTTGGGTTGGTGGAATTCACGCCTACCTGGACCGCCATGAAGTCCTTTACAGTTGAACGGGCAAAGGATGAGCAAGACCAATGTTGGTTTCTGCAACATCAGCCGGTTTTTACCCTGGGTCAGGCAGGCAAGGAAGAGCATATCCTGGACCCCCATGACATTCCTGTAGTGAAAACCGACCGTGGTGGGCAAGTGACCTATCATGGACCTGGGCAACTGATTGCTTACCTGTTGCTGGATATCAAGCACCGGCATATGGGTATCAGGCAATTAGTGGAGCTGATCGAAAACTGCCTGATTGCATTGCTGGATTCCTATGGCATTTCAGCAGCAACAAAAAAAGGTGCGCCTGGGGTCTATGTAGGAGAGGAAAAAATTGCAGCACTGGGATTGCGCATCAAAAACGGTCGGTCCTATCATGGTCTAAGTCTGAATGTGGATATGGATCTGACGCCGTTTTCCTATATCAATCCCTGTGGCTATCCCGGCATGGGGGTTACCCAAATACGGGACCTGGTAGCAGATGTATCAGATGATTTGCTCATTGATGTCCAGAACAGGCTGCAGCAGGTTCTGACTTCCAGTCTGATATAATGTGGCTTTTTACCAGGCTGCTATAAGGTTATTTTTAAACTCAGCAGCTACAAAACTTTAATTTAATCAAACACACCATGTCTCAAGATACGATCAAGCCTGTAGTACAGGGAGAAAAACTTCGAGGTGCCGATAAAGTGGCACGCATCCCTGTCAAAGTAATTCCTACGGTTGAAATGCCCCGTAAGCCGGACTGGATTCGAGTTTCTCTGGGTAATAACGAAAAGGTGGAAAGAATCCGTGCCACGTTGAGAAAGCATAAACTCAGCTCAGTGTGCGAAGAAGCCTCGTGTCCAAACCTTGGCGAATGTTTCAGCAGCGGGACCGCCACCTTCATGATTATGGGTGATATTTGCACCAGGCGCTGTCCATTTTGTGACGTCGCTCATGGCAGACCCAATGCCCTGATGGAAAATGAGCCGCGTGAACTGGCCGAAGCCATTGCAGAAATGGGACTGAAATATGTCGTAGTTACGTCGGTAGACAGGGATGACCTGCGCGATGGCGGGGCAGATCACTTTGCCCGGTGTATTGCAGAGACCCGTCGTCTCAACCCGGGCATCAAGCTTGAAATTCTGGTGCCGGATTTTCGCGGCAGGGGGGATGTGGCCATAAATATCCTCACCAAAACCAAACCGGATGTCTTCAACCATAACCTTGAAACGGTGCCGAGCCTGTATAGGAAAGTGAGGCCCGGCTCTGATTACCAGTGGTCACTGGATCTGCTTAAAAAGTACAAGGCCATGTCGCCTGATGTACTGACAAAATCAGGCATCATGGTAGGTGTTGGTGAAACCCGGGAAGAGGTCATCCAGGTGATGGAAGACATGTATGCCCACGATATTGACATGGTTACCATCGGCCAGTATTTACAGCCTTCACGGGATCATTTGCCCGTAGAGCGCTTCGTCCACCCGGATGAATTTGATGAATATACCCGGCTCGGCAAGGAAATGGGCTTTCACCATGTGGCCAGCGGGCCACTGGTGCGATCTTCCTACCATGCGGATAAACAATCTTCGCTGTGAGCAGGTTGTCAGGAAAAGTTGCTTTTATTAGCGGTGCTGCCAGTGGCATTGGCCTGGCTGTTGCGCAACTGTTTATTGAAGAAGGCGCCTGCGTATTAATGGCGGATATTGATGCTGACACATTGAATGCAGCGAGCCGCGATTGGGATCAAACACGTGTTGCCACAACAGTTGTGGATGTGACCAGGCAGGAAGAAGTGGAAGCGGCTGTCGCACTGGCTAATGAAAAATTCGGACGCCTGGATATCGCCGTGCTGAACGCGGGAGTACCGGGCGCCAATATGCCCCTGGAAGACTATCCGGTGGAATTATTTGATGAAGTCATGGCGGTTAATATGCGCGGTGTCTGGCTGGGTTTACGTGCGGTGATTCCCCTGATGAAAAAACAAAAATCAGGCAGTATCGTAATAACCTCTTCGATTCAGGGCTTTTCTGCACTGGCAGGGACAACAGCCTATACGACCAGCAAACATGCCCTGGTTGGCATGATGAAAGGTGCCGCACTGGAACTGGCAGAATTTGGCGTCAGGGTAAATGCAGTACACCCGGGCTATGTAGAAACACCCATGATGGATGCCATACACAAGGCTGTCGTGCCGGACGCGCCCCGGGATTTCCAGGATGCGATTGCGGCAACAGTACCCATGAAACGCTATGCCAGGGCAGAAGAAATTGCCCGTCTTATTGCATTTCTTGGTTCAGATGAGGCCAGCTATTCCACTGGTAGCAGTTTTATTGCTGATGGAGGGATTCTGGCAGCCTTGCCATCCTGAAGCAGGACTCAGGCAGAAGTAGCTGTCGTTGTATTGCACAGCTCCAGCACTATCGACGTTAATTCATCCCAGGGTCTGAGATTCAACAAGCCTTTCACTGACTGATCAACCTGGCGCGACAGTACCAGTAATTTTTCCAGGGATGCAACGGGATGATTGTTCAAGGCGTTACCAACAATCTGCATTCTGTTTTGCCATACTCGCTCTGATTGCATGACACCATTGATATTCTGACCCTGTTGAATTTTCACCTGCATTCGCAACAAGCTGCGTATCTCCCTGGTAAGAAAAAACAGAATTTTAAGCGGGTCATCGCCTTCTGAACGCAGGTGATTGAGAATGTTCAGGGCTTTGCCAGGATTACCAGCCAGGCTGGCATCAGTCAGGGCAAAGACATTAAAACGTGAGCTGTCTGCAACGGCGCGAGCAACCAGGTCGGGTGTCAGCGGTCTGTCGCCGAACAGGATAGCCAGTTTATCGATTTCCTGTGCGGCAGCGAGCAGGTTGCCTTCTACACGCTGGCAGATGATATCAATACTGTCACGATCGGCACTCAAGCCGGCACGTTTAAGTCGTTGTCCTACCCACCCTGGCAATTGTTGGGCATTGACCGGCCAGACCTGTACCACGATGCCCTGTGATTCAATCGCCTTGAGCCATTTGGTTGATAATGCCGCTTTCTCAATCTTGCCACTGGTGATTAGCAGGAGATTATCTTCTCCAGGGTTATCTACATATTCCTGCAGAACTTTTTTTGCCGCAACATCCAGTTTGGGTGAATGCAAACGCAGGTCAATGAGTTTGCGTTCGGCAAACAGAGACAGGTTGTTTGCTGATTCGAGGAGAATGTTCCAGTCAAACTGGGCGCCGGCATCATAGACTTCACGTTCGGTAAAACCTTGTTCCCGGGCGATGCGCCGGATGTTGTCACAGGCTTCCTGGACGAGGAGAGTCTCATCCCCACTGATCCAGATGACAGGTGGCAATTGCTTTTGTAATTGCGCAGATAATTGTTCAGGTTTGACAAGCATGGGTCATCATTCTAACGAAGGGGCAGGCGGGTTAACAGTAAATATAAAAACGGACTCGGTCGTTCAGCCACTTTTTTCTATTTCCAGTTCGGGAGATTGTTCATCGTCTACAAGCGTCTGCTCGGCATCCTGTATCTTTTCAATATTGCTTTGATCACTGGTACTGGATTGAATCACATTTCCCTCGGGATTACGCTGCAGGGACTCCCTGGCAGTATTCAGTCTCCTTGCGGCTTTCCTTAAATGCCGGCAACCCCGTTTCACCTGGTTGGCATATTGCAGGAGCAAATCCATGTCGGAGACACCAAGATTGCCAAAAGAGGTGTTAGTTAAAATGGATTTTTTCAGAATATCGTAAGTACTTTCCACGACATCATAAGAATCAGGGCTATTGATGAGTTCAGCCGCATTGTCGGGAGTTAAGGAATCAAGGTGTTTGGCGGCTGCACTGATAAAGGCTTCCAGTTCCTCAACGAAAACACTTTCCTGAAAATTCCGGGCAATAGCACCAAGTTGGGCAATATCTTCAGAAATTTCTATGGTGAGCATGTATTCCTGCATGGAATGCATCAGGCTCATCATCACCTCCGAGATATAAGGGGTCAATTCGGTTTTATTCAGTCCGGCTGAAAATTTACCAATCTCTCCCGCCAGATTGCGAATAATGGCACTCTGACTTTTTAAATTCATATTTTGGGCATGCAGGCTTTTCTGGAATAACTCGACGCACATGGTGGCGATTCGGCTTAACTCCAGGGTCAGGGCATCAACGGCGATGTAGGGCAGGGCGAGAACGTTTTTATCGAGGAATTTGGGTCGGGACTCTGTTTCTTCCTGGGTCTGGAATTTGCGATAAAGCATTTTTACCATCCGGTCTGACAAAGGCCACATCAACAAGACCCCAAGTACATTAAAGGTGGTGTGAAAAAGTGCCAGTGAAATCGCCGGAGAAGCCCCCAGCCCGAAAACTGACTGGATCATAATGCTCAGCCATAACATGGGGCCCAGCATTATTACCGCAACAAACCCGGTGATCAGGTTAAAAGACACATGCCCCAGGGCCACTCTCTTGGCTGTTGAGGTTGCACCAAAAACCGAGATCAGGGCTGTAGTGGTCGTTCCCAGGTTGGCACCAATGACAATGGCGGCGGCAATATTCAGTGGCACCAGGCCACTTTCAGCTGCACTTAATGCAACGACCATGGCGGCACTTGATGACTGCATGAGGGTTGTCAGTCCAAAACCAAGTAACAGATAAGTTAATACAATCAGCACCGTAAGATCTTGGGTTTCGGCCACACCAATATTTCCAGCCAGGGATTCAAAGGCAGACTTCAGGAAACCAATACCGAGAAACAAGAGACCAAAGCCGACGATGGCCTGCCCGGTGAAAGCTCTTCTGGACTCTTTTCCGGTGAGTTTCAGAATCGCCCCCACGCCAATGAGTGGCAGGGCCAGGGCCTCAATATTCAGTTTGAATCCAATGAGGGCAACGATCCAGGCGGTCATGGTTGTGCCAACATTGCTGCCAAAAATTACCCAGAGGGCTTTCTCCAGACTGAGCATTCCGGCATTGGCAAAACCAATAGTGGCGACGGTAACGGCACTGGAAGACTGGACGATACCTGTAATGAGGAAACCTGAAAAAAGCCCGCGTGTACGGGTATTAGTCCACAGCGCCAGAATATCGCGCAGAGTATTACCTGCGGCCAGTTTCAGACCGTCAGTCATTAGACTCATGCCGATTAACAAAAGCCCAAGACCGCCGATTAAATTACCAATAGATGAAAACATAACCTGGGAATATATATCTGTTTAGCCGGATCACAATTAACCTGCATCAATTAAACATTCAGGAAGTTTAGTAGACTAAGGGCACATCAAAGCAAAAATCACCTTATGAAAGCAATCAAAATTCTGTAACCGCGGCCACTGCGTTCCCTGAATGATCCTCTGACCAGGCTTATTGCAGGGGGCCTTGTGGCATGCCTGGTAATGGATAAATGGGTAGGCAGCAGCAGTACCAATGAAGAAGAAATGCTCCAGCAAAAGAACCTGTAAAAAGAACGGATTACAACTAACGAAGATGTAATTGTGAGAGAGTATTAAATAAAATTCTTTTTTTAATCCTGTAGTTCGTAGAAAGAAAAGGTGGTGTTCATGTCACCGTTTATTGTCAGAGAGCAGTCACCCCAGGACTCTGGCAATGACCATTCAATGTCGGGCTGAAACGGCAAAGTAGCCAGGTTTCTATTGCAAACAACATCTATTGATTCAAGTTCACCATCTATATCAGCGATAGTGAAATTTCTCAGTGAAGGAATAAAAAACCAGCCCTTGTTGCTATCAAGAATTTTACCTTTCGCAATCAGTGTATAGTTTTGATCTAAAAGCATTTGTAGTTGCTCTGCTTGCTGATGAATCGTGTCGTCTTCAGCCATTTCCACTATTTCATTTCGCAATTCGTATGTATTTATTGCATCCATAAAACGGCCCAGGCTCAATTCGATGGTAAATCGATATTGCAGGGCAACATCAAGTTCTTCAATAGTCAGTTGATTGACTTCAGGGATAGTTGCCCGTGTTATTGCCTGTAATGCCTGGTGTAAATCCTGACGGCGAATTTCCACCAATGCCAGTTGTACATTACCCAGACCTATATCATGGAGGCTGAAAGTTTCTTCCTTGAGGTTGGTAACTGCTTGTCTTTCCGCCCGGTCATACTGACCTGCGTTGATTAATTCCTGAATTTCCTCGTAGGGCGTAGTAAAACGTGGACCGGAAAGGTTGGGTATCTCGGGCAGATCGTAATTAATGACGACAATATTGTTATGCCAGTCAAGGGCTGTGCCATCAAGAATGGCGGGTTGAAAGGTCCACGCTTTTACAGCGTTGATTGCTGGCCCAGTAGAAAAACCCTCTGGCATGACATCAATTATTTTAATATTGTCAGTTGACCCATCAGCGGTAATTGAAAACTGAAGCTTGATCCAGCCTTCTGAGCCGATCCCGATTGGGAACCCTGGATTGGCAGGGGCGGTCAGATTAACAGGGATGATTTGCTCAAAGCTGTAATCCTCCTGATTGGTGAAGACATCACTTATGGCTGGTGAAAAGGGCAATAGTGAGAGCAGCATTAAGCTGGCACTTCGTAATGCAATGGAAAGTTTGTTGTGTAAATAATGCATAATATAAGTGGTTAACCAGTTGCTCCTTGGTGACGCCTTCAGTTATAAATCAATTCGCCAACAAATAACAGGTTTGGAAATTGCAAAGCATGAGGGGCTGAATTAGTCTCGTTGCAATGTTGCCAGGAAATAACGAACTTACCTATGGAATTATCAGCAGAAGTACAACAAGCCGAAACCCTGGATGCAGAAGAAAAGCATCAGGAAGCAATAGGTATCTTGCAGTCAGCTGCGGATAAAAATGATCTGGAAGCGCAAACCCGCCTCGGCAAGCGCATGATTGTTGGTGACAGAGCGCCGGCGATGCCCAGGGAAGGAGTAGGCCTGATAGTGCATGCTGCAGAAGCTGGTGGTCCGGAAGCTCTGGCTATACTCAGTGTCTTGTTTGCTCTTGGGGTGTATGTAAAGCAGGATTGGCGTCAGGCCCTGAACGCCCTGCGCCTGTCAGCAGAAAAAAATTGGCAGTCCGCCCAAAAACAACTTCAAGTGCTTGCATCCGATCGTAAACTGGCAACAGAAAATGATAACAAGTCAGATTATTGGTTAAGACTGGCCTCGACGGTGGATTTCAATTACTGGACTTCTGTACCTGAAGCCAGGACATTAAGTGAGAGTCCTCTGGTACGAACTTTTCCGGATTTCGCCAGCCCGGCGGCCTGTGAATGGTTAATAGAAAAATCACGGGACAGACTAACCAGGGCTCAGGTTTACGATTCTGTGAAACGTACGGTTACTGAAAGCCATACCCGAACCAATTCTGCCGCCATTTTTAATATGGTGGAAACGGATCTGGTTAATTTGCTCCTGCAAATGCGTATGTCTGCATGCGCAGAAGTCAATTTCAGACAATTCGAAGCGGCGACAGTATTACACTATGCCGAGGGTGAGCAGATTTCCGAGCACTATGATTTTATTGACCCCAATACACCAGACTATGAAAAGATAATTCTGGAGCAGGGCCAAAGAATCATTACTTTTATTGTCTATCTTAACGACGACTACCAGGCCGGTGAAACAGTGTTTCCAACTTTAAACGTCAGCCATAAAGGCAGTGCTGGTGAGGGTATATTTTTTGTAAATTCCCTGGAGGACGGCAGTGCCGACAGGCGCACTCTCCATGCCGGACGACCACCCCGGTCCGGAGAAAAATGGATAGCTACCCAATTTATTCGCAGCACTTTTGCCTTGTAGTGAGTTCTGGCATCACTCGGCATACTGGTTTATCCTTCGTCTCCCATAAATTTCAATATCCAGCCAGAAAAACCAGGCGCATTATGTATAAATTCAAGCCCTTTACTACTGCAGGATTAATTTTGCTACCCCTGACCCTGCTACCAATATCTTCGATAGCCCAGGAAGATCCTGTTTATGTGGATATTTCGCCTTGTATGGCCATGCAAAGCGATGAGAGTCGTTATAACTGTTATGACCTGCTGGAAGCACAGATCCGCGCAGCAAAAGAGCGAGAATCCTCATTGCCGGTGGTGTCTATACAACGAAATGTTCGGCAAAACCAGACAGAAAATGAACAGAGTGATGAGGTTGAAGTTGATACAGTTGCTTCATTTGGTACAGAAAATGCTGCCGTTGGGCAAAACAGGGCAGCCACAGCCAGAGTGTTGGAAAACGCGGACGGTGAACAGGAGTTGGTAGATTTAATTACCTTGTTGGATATGAAAGTTCCCAATCAATGGGAAATTACCCTGGCCAGTGGTCAGGTCTGGCGCCAAATAAATAGTAAACGCTTCAGATTGCGTGAGGGTATGGAAGTCAGGATTTACCCATCACCTTTTCGTGGCTCATTTCGACTTTCCGCCAGTAACATCAATGGTTTCATCCAGGTAAGGCGTATACAGTAAATTCCCCCCATAAAAAAACGGCGGGCAAAGCCCGCCGTTTTTTTATGGCAAGTTTTTTCTTCGCTATTAAAAAGTTGCTTTAACAGCGACGAAAAACCGACGTCCCAGAATGTCGTAGAAACCTGCTTCGGTAGTGCCCTGGCCAGAGGTTGGAATATTTCCATTCAGGTCAGTTTGTGCACCAGTAATGACAGGATCTTCATCGAAAAGGTTGTCAACACCGAAACGTATTACATACTGATCACTCATATTCCAGCTGCCACCCAGGTCGAAGACATTGTAGGTGTCATTCGCACCGACTTGCGGGATTGGGTTGTCTCCTGCAATGGGTTTCAACAAGGGATCTGCTTCCGGCAGATAACGCCAACGAAGGGTGAAATTCCAGTCGTCGAACCCATAATTAAAGGTGGTAAACATCCGATAATCATAGGCGCCGTTATTGAGAGAAGTGCCGGGATCAGGTCCCAGGCTACCAGTCCAGTCGATAGTTGGTGAAGTCGCTGTTGCCTTGGTATCAAGGGTCAACAATGAATTCCACAGGAAGTTCACTCCAAAATAACCCGGAATGGCGTCTATGCCGATATCGGACAACTCGCTCTGGAAGTTGATGGCAACATCGAGGCCTTCAATTTTCGAGAAACCGGTGTTCTGGTAAGTCACATTAGTTGGCTGTAATCCACCAGACTCCGGATTACGACGAATGCGCTGACAAGGCTCAAAATTGATATCGTAACTGGGGTTTGCTGACCCATCGAAACATGCTTCATAAACATTTGGCCCACCTTCGAGGGCTATCATGTCGTCAATTTCGATAGAAAACCAGTCAACAGTCGTTGTCAGGCCATCTAGCCAGGGATTGTCAGAAGACGGTTGCCAGACAAATCCCGCAGTCTGGGTAGTGGCTTCTTCCGGCTGTACATTGGGATTACCAACGGCATTTACAAACCACAAGGATCCAGCACCTGCAGGTTGGGGTTCTGCTGGATCATAGAAGTCAGAAGCACCGACCTGGCCCATTAACTGCTCACACAATCCCTGTACCTGAGCTGCATCTGGATTCACAGCTGGATTGGCACTATAGGGGGTCAGTGCATTCAATCCACAGGGATCACCAACGTTACCTGACCAGGATTGTGATTGCGCCTGGAACAACTCGGCAATATTGGGCGCCCGTGTAGCAAGCTGATAGCCACCACGGAAACGCAGTTCCTCAGTGATACCCCAGTCGACCAAAGCCTTGTAAGTATCAATACCACCCTGGAGGCTATAATCGGAATACCGATAACCCAGTTCCAGGTTCAGGTGTTCAATACCACTTTTGCCCCTAATAATAGGTATAAACAACTCGCCATAAACTTCCTCCACTGATGTTCGGCCTTCCACGTTATCAGCGGGGAAAGTACCCATACTCAGATCCAGAAAGGAATTCTGCGTTGTCAGGGTATCGAACACATAGAAGTAATTATTGCGCCGCCACTCATATCCGGCAGCAAAGCGCATTTCTCCTGAGGGTAAATCCATTACCCGACCCTGAAGGTTGGCCTGAACATAGTTCTGCCGCATTTCCGAGTTGTTTTGCAGGTCCACCAGGAAGGTATCCAGACAGTCCTGGCTGATGTCGCTGTGATCCCTGAAGACAGGAATGCCGGATGTACATTGGGCAATACCGCCACTGAAATTGGTTGCCGAGAAGGTATTGGCTTCGCGCAAGAATCCCTTACCGTAATTTGGTGAAGTGATCAGTTGGCGATGTCGTTGCAATCCCGCATAGCCTTTCAGGTTCAAAATGGTCGTAGAGGTACCATGCGAAGCGGTGATATCCCATGAGCCATCGATTGCATCCAGTGCACCTTCGAAACCGAAGTTATACTGATTGGTTTTGGTCGCTGAGTCGATCAGTCGTGGATCAGAGAGACCCCACAACGGATAGTCAAAGAAGAAGTTCAGGTTCCAATCGGCTTCTGGGTTTGGTCTGGAATCCAGTAACAGTCCCAGTTCACCGGGCACTGGAAAGGCTTCCGACTTGGAGCAGCCGCCAGTCGGGGCACAATCCAGTCCTATTGGACCACCCGTCTGGTAAGTTGGCAGGGTGGTGATACCATCTTCGGCCAGTGAGGGTTCATAAACACCGTCACCACGGGGAATATTCTGTCCCCAGCCGCCGGCAGCTGGTGACCATTGCCATAATTGGCGTAAGTTGGATTCCGCTGCAGTGATTTGGGCAAATGCCGTGACCTTGTCTGTCAGGTCATAATGGGCCTTGGCAAAGATAGAGAATCGTTCCAGCGGCACCGTGGCTTTATGACCGATAATGTTTTCTTCCCAACGGCCGTCAGGATCAAGTTTGCGGAAAGGAGTACCATTGATTTCTGTGGGGCCATTATACCGGTAGTTACCCGCTACACCGCCTGGACCACCAGGAGAGGCGCCACCAAAAACAGCGTTACCACTGTACACAGTCAGGTCATCATTCAGTGCCACACGACCGTCCGTGCCACCTGAAGTTGTTTGCCATACCGGGCTTGTTGCCTGGGTAAAGATTCCATCAATAACAGCTCTGTCCGGCGCGTTTGATGGATCGATGTCGTAATAGGTATCCGAATTGAAAGACTGGGTACCATTGACAGTAGGGTCAGCCAGGCCTTTCTTGTAGAAGTCGATATACTTACGATCCACAGAGCTGCGGTCAAAGTATTCAACACCCAGCATCACGTTACCACGGCCATCTGCGGTGTTGGCGCCAAACAGCGCTGAAAGTCTTGCTTCGCCGGCCCGGGCACCATCGGCAATGGCGCCATACTGTACGTCAAGCTCGGCCCCTTCGTAATCATCTTTAAGAATGAAGTTCACCACACCCGCCACCGCATCAGCACCATACACTGATGAAGCGCCACCGGTAATGACTTCAACCCGTTGAATTGCAGAAGAGGGAATGGAGTTTGCGTCCACTGCCATGGTGGCATTGACTGGCATTGCACGTCTGCCATCTATCAACACCAGGTTTCGATTAGGACCAAATCCCCTGAGACTGATAGTTGCTGCACCAGCAGTCAGAGTTGACCCTGTATTGATCAGTTCCCCATCGGCAATCTGTGTGTACTGCGTGGCAGCAGGTACAAATTGAGGTAATTGATTCAGCGCATTTTCCACACCCAGTGCACTGAGGTTTTCAAATGACTCTGCATCAATAGTTTGAATCGGACTGTTGGCCTCAAAATCACGCCTTACAATCCTGGACCCGGTGATGACAATTTCTTCCACCTCGTCACTCTGAGCCAATGTCGTTGTTGTAAGCCCTGGTGAGAGAGCTGCTGCAATCGACATTGCCAACAGTTTTGTTTTCCTTTTTGTTTTTGGTAAGTACATAAATCCCCATCCTTATAGAAGATTAATAGTTAATAAATAGTGCTTGATACCAGTTTCGAGAGAAACGGGAATCACTTTGATAGTGGCATTGGATGTTGATAGTTGCAATAAATTTTGACCAGAATAGTCACGTCTCACAATAGAGCAATGAAATGACATAACATATTGATAAATAGTGAGTTATTTATTTTTATTTTAAGCAAGATTTCTAATGATGAAAAAAATATTCCTTATTTACTACACAATATTTTTTAGGAAAAGTTCTCTGGAAAAAACGCTAAAGTACGAGTTTGTGTTAGCCTGTAAAAATAGGGGCTTTTTGAAACAACTACGCTTTGGCAGGTGATCGAAAAGTCAGTTGTGGGTAAAAAGTTCCGTCAAAATTTATGAAGAAAGGTTTTGATTAATGATAATCTGGCATGATGGCATTTTGCTATATCATGACAAGAAGGTCAGGTAAAACTCCGGGTGTTAATAATAGATGGCTGTCAAGTCCGCCAGTCCTTTGACTAAAACTGGTTAATCTTTAAAAGAAAATTTCTCAACCCCGGGGTGTTTTGTCTTGCACAACCCTGATTAATATCAATTAGCAGATCACCAGTTTCTTCTTCATAAGCCAGGATTGGTTTGGTTCGTAAAATCAGGCCGTCTTCGGTGGCAAATATGGTATACGACTGCAGGGGCTCAATATCCTGATAAACCGACGAACCAAAAGTGGTATCCACCAGCCAACTATCGGTGGCGTCCCTGTTGATGTCGGTAAAGAAATCAAATAATAAATCCGGTGCCAGGTCATGAGCCCCACCTGGCATACTGTTTTGCCTGCGTATATCACGGTAACGTCCTGACAAACGATCGAGCCTGTATCTGGGTTTGAAGCCAAGCAGAACAGCTGGCCCTTTCCACTTGGCAAACCCTGCATCAAGTTGAAACTGGTCGCCCTGGATGGTGTATTCCTCACTTTCGCAAAAATCTCCAGTGCTGAGACGAGCGAGATATTCAAATTCCCCAAGTTGCTGAAATTCAACGCGCGCCACAGGGAGCTCCTGGTTAAAAACGGCGTAGACATAAAAAGGGGAGATCACCACCAGGCTGGCAAGTGAAAGGATGCATAGGAAAAATCCCAGTCCAGTGATTTTCAACAGTTTTCGAATCACGTTCACACGCTTGCCTGTTGCAGGCACTTGTTCAGTAGGGATGAGGTATTAAGTATACCCTGAAGTAAATCAGACTTGCCGAAATTGATTGACCAGCTTGTCGAGGGTAACAATGTCAAATTTGTCATTACCGGTGACATACTCAAGAATCTCTTCCCCGATGGCCAGTCTGCCAGAGCTAATGCCCATCACGTGCGGATGCCAGATAAAAAGCATGTAGCGATTATTGTCGGCGGCTATATCCAGCGCTTCACGCCAGTCTTTTGCTACTGTTTCATTGTCCTTTTTTTGCCAAAGCCAGTGACTGGCATCAACCCCTATCCATTCCCAGGGCGCAGACCAAAGTGTTTTGCTTAGCTGACAAATTTCACCACCATCCTGGCCCGAGGGACAAAGGCTCGAATCAATGGTGTAGTCCAGGCTGGTTAGGATTTCGCTGGTGAAGCGGGTGCGTCTGCCGCCAGGGGCCCGAAAAGCCCCGGGGCGACTGCCTGCTTTTTCAATGGCTTCGGTTGATCTGGCAGCAATGTCCATGGCCTGGTTGTAATCAAGGGAAGACCACAACTCATGTTGCCAGCCGTGCATGCCCAGGCTATGACCGGCAGCAAGGTCCATTTCAACGCATTCCGGATAGGCCTGCGCACTCCATCCCTCGACAAAGTGAGTAATGGTAATGTTGAAACGCCGATATAGTTCCAGCAAGGCGGGAAATCCCTGTTCAAGAGCAGGGCGCTCCCCGGGTTTGCGGGGTGCACTGATGACGCCGCGGCCAAGGTCAGCGGCGTCACCCAGATTATCCATGGTGAAACAGACTTGTGCTGTCATAAGGGCGGTGGTTCAGGGTCTGGTTTATGGTCAGAGTCAGGAAAAGGCGCGAAGGATACTTGAGCTGCGCGATAAAATCCATCCGTCATGGACGTATTCATAAAGTCTTTTAAGCGAATATGCAGTGAAAGCATCTTTTTTAGTATACCCGGCATACTCAGCAGATTTGGAGGTACAAACTTTTCACGCTCCACTGTATGAGAAACGCGGGAGAGGGAAGTCATCCCGTCAATATCTCGAGCAATCACACAATCAGCACGGGTAGTTGGTTAACCAGAATTCTTTAACTGCCAGTTTTTACACGCTTAAGGACCTGGTTAATTTGCGTTAACAGTTCATTTGGAGAAAAAGGCTTTGCCAGAAACTCTTCTTTCCCATGGTGCACACCATGTCGTTCCAGTTCATCTTCGGGGTAGCCGGAAGTAAACAGGACAGGTGTGTCCGGGTAAAGTTCAAGGAGTTTTTGCGCCAGTTCGCCACCACTCATACCCTCCATTACAACATCGGTAAGCAAGAGGTCGACAGGCTTATTTCGTGTGGACATCAGTGTAAGGGCCTCACTTCCTGAATTCACTGCCAATGCCTTATAACCAGCCCGGAGCAATACCGAGATCACGTAGGTTCTGACTTCTTCCTGATCTTCAACAACGAGAATAGTGTAGTCCTTGTCGGGGGGGCTTACCTGGGAACTTGTTTTTTCGGTCAGTTGCACCTCACCTTCAGTCTCAGGCAGATATATGCTGAAAGTGGTGCCTTTTCCCTTGGTACTATCGACCACGATATTGCCCTTTGTTTGTCGAACAATACCGTAGACTGTCGACAAACCCAGGCCGGTTCCGGAATTTACCTTGGTGGTGAAAAAAGGTTCAAAAATATGCCTGGCAATATTGTCATTCATGCCAACTCCATCATCGCTAATGGTGATTTCCAGATATTCCCCCACCTGAAGCTCCAGGCCTTTGGCCATTTGTGGGGTAAGGAAGCTGTTTTTTGTTTTGATTGTCAGAGTGCCTCCATCGGGCATGGCATCTTTTGCATTCATGACCAGATTGAGAATGATTCGCTGGATCTGTCCTTGATTTGTTAATACATAGCCCTTGTTCTGCCTTAGATCCAACTCAAGTCTGATTCCTTCACCAAGTACACTTTTCATCAATCCTGCTGAGTCACTGATGACCTCATCAATATCAATAAGCATCTGGTTGACAACCTGCTTGCGACTGAAGGTCAGTAGTTGCTGTGTCAGCTCTGCAGCCCGTACTCCGGCTTTATTGATTTGTTCAATAATCTCGTGGTGGGCAGATTCCTTTTCTATGTCATCAAGCATGTACTCACTGTAACCGTTGATGATGGTAAGCAAATTGTTAAAGTCGTGAGCGATGCTCCCGGCCAGTCGACCAATGGATTCCATGCGTTGACTGATTTCCTCAATCATGGACTGGAACAATTGCTTGCCCTCGAATTCAAAAACCATCAGGCGTACTTTAGCAATCCACTCTTCCCCATTTGGCCGAACATGGTTCCATTCGAAACTGATATTGCCTTCTTTAATGGCCTTGTCTCTGACTTTCCGAACAATATTTGTAATTGGTTTATCAGTTTTTTTCTGAGTTGCCGATAGCTCAAAGATATTAGAGCCCAGTATTTCTGCTTTATCCTGATAGCCATAGAGGTCAATTGCTGCCTGGTTCATGTCAACAAAGGTTCCAGTGTCCGGTTCCACAACTACTGTGGCAATTTGCGAGCCCTCGAACATCTGTTTCCGGAAGCGTTCTGAATCCCTGAATTTGCGGGAGAGAATATGAGCATTTATAAATCCGGCTGAAGTCAGGAAAATGATAGCCATCAACACGATAGTTATCGTGGTGATGTTATTGGTCAGTATTTCATTCAGGCTTAGTGGGCGAAGCTCATTAAAAGGAGCAAGGCCCAATTCCTGCATGAGTGTCTCAACTTCTGTATACGGAAGTGGTGTTGTAAATCCACATATATTGGCTGCCAGGGCAATGTCACTGTCGGGTTCAATGTCCAGTAATGCTCGGGTCAAGTCACGAACAAATTCTTCCTCATGCAGTCTGGTCATCGCAAAAGCCACTTCCGGGTATAGCTGCGTACTATGCGTCAATGGATAGGAAATATTTTGTGTGTTACTTGTCTTTGGTAATATTTTTAAGGCTTGATCGCATTCTGAAGAGTAAGCATTAAGAGTGCTTGCTGAAATCACTCCAACATCGGCTTCGCCGCTACATACTTTTGCTATGACTGCAGAATATGAAAAATCGAAATTAACTGAATAGTCAGTACCTGCTGAAAGATCCATATCCAGCCATTCCCTGGCCGCTGACGGTGCCAATGGTGATGATGTTGTCCTGTTCTGACTGAGCCTGTGCGAGAACCAGATCTGTAAAGCACATCAACATCCAGCAGGTCAGAGCTGCAAGCGGGGTAATTCTGGTGCGGTGGGATATATAGCCAAACATGTGGGGTAATACTCTTATTTCTGCACCAGCTTGTCAGGATTTATACTGCTGGGATTTCGGAAACAAGTAGCATGTGATAATAAATTTGTGGGCAAAAATACGTCAAATTGAAGCTCTATTCTATACTGAATCACAGGGTTTATTTCTGTCTGTTTATTCTCCTGAAAAAGTAGCCAGGTTGTCGGAATATATGAATAAAATTAGCTCATACAACCCGATGCTTGAGTCCCGGAAGCAGATGTTACCTGGCGTCAAAAGCCTGCCTGAACTGATCAGCAAAATTCATCTGCAGGCACAGTAAGCCTGTGATATGGTTTCAGTCATGCCAATATTTTCATTTCGATCCAGTTGCAAAGTAGCTCTTCTCATCCTCGGATTGAGTTCCGGATTTTCACTTTACGCGCAGGAATTCAAACATTCCGAAAAGCCGCCATTGCATGGCCAGAATTGGGTCGCTATTGCCGGTAAGCCGCTGTCTGCTTCAGCAGGTGCCCAGATTTTCAACCAGGGTGGCAATGCTGTGGATGCGGCATGTGCGATGCTGGCAGCTTCTGCAACCATGTGGGATACCATGGGCTGGGGAGGCGAAACCCAGGCCCTGATTCATAATCCCCGGACAGGAAAGGTAATCGCGATCAATGCCCTTGGTGCGGCACCATCCAATGCGACGCCTGAAACATACCAGAGCATGGGTATGCGTCATCCTCCGGATTATGGTCCCCTTGCTGCAGTTACTCCAGGTACGCCTGGAGGTCTTCTGGTCATGTTGGCTGAATATGGCACCATGAGTCTTGCACAAGTACTGGCCCCAGCCATGGAAATGGCAGAGGGATATCCTATCGAGCAGGTTCAGGCTGAAGCCATCCAGCTTTACAAGGATCAGATTTTGCAATGGGAAGATTCAACGCGTGTGCTGTTGCCTCATTATAATCCCCGAAATCGTGAAGGCTGGTCTGCCCCCCGGCCCGGTGAAATATTCCGGCAACCTGATCTGCATGCAACTCTCAGTAAATTGCTTGAGGCTGAACGCGAAGCTCTGGATGCGGGCAAGAACAGAAAAGAGGCAATCTATGCGGCTTATGAGCGTTTTTACCGCGGCGATATAGCAAAAGAACTGGCTGAAGCCACTCAGGAAGCAGGAGGCTTGATCACGGAAGAAGATCTGGCTAACTGGCAGGTCTATATCGAAGAACCAGTCAGCACTACGTACAAGGATATAGAAGTATTCAAATTAAATACCTGGGTGCAGGGACCAGTGATGTTGCAGATGTTAAACATGCTGGAAAATTTCGACCTCAGGTCAATGGGCTACAACTCCCCAAGCTATATTCACACCTTGTACCAGGTGATGAACCTGGCCTTTGCAGATCGTGATTTTTATTACGGTGATCCTTATTTTCCCCCTGAAGAACCTCTCGCCGGACTCCTTTCCAAGGCGTATGCCCGGCAGCGGATAGAGCAGATTAATAATTTAACTAACATCTCGCTGGTTAAACCGGGTGATCCCTATGTTTTCCAGGAAGGTGACAATCCTTTTCAGGATTTGCTCGCGAACTGGCAGCCAAATATCCAGTTTCCATTGCCCCTGGCCGCGCTGGAGCCTCTTAACAGTATGGATCATGACCAGGGCTTTCGGGCTGGTACTACTTCCATACAAACTGCCGATAAGGAAGGCTGGGTTGTTTCCATTACACCAAGTGGCGGCTGGATACCTGCCTATATTGCCGGCAATACTGGCGTGGGCTTGTCCCAGCGCTTACAAAGTTTTGTCATGTCTGAAGCAATGAATCCCTATAACGTGATGGAACCCGGTAAACGTCCGCGGGCCACGCTGACACCTTCCATGGCATTAAAAAATGGTAAACCTTACCTGTCTTTTGCGGTACAGGGAGGGGATACACAGGAACAGAACCTGCTGCAGTTTTTTCTCAACGTGGTTGAATTTGGTATGGATGTCCAGCAAGCCACAGAAGCGGCAAATTTCAACAGTTACCAGGTGCATTCTTCTTTCGGTGAACATGCCATGCAGCCTGGCCGACTCTTACTCAGAAACACTACCTCCGAACCCATCCGACAACGTTTGTCTGAGATGGGTTACTACGTAGAAGTCGAGCGACTGACCTCAGGCCCCATCAACGGAATTTTCTTTGACCAGGAAAATGAGGCGATGATCGGCGGTTCCTCAAATTATGGGGATGATTATGGGATGGCGTGGTAAAAAAAGTTACAAGGTACAAGGAGCAAGTTACAAGGAGGTTTAAAGAAAGATTAATTTTCAAATACGTTATTTCTACATTAAACAGGATTAATAACTTGACTTAAATTTCTTGGAAATCATCATTTCCTTGCTCCTTGCTCCTTGCTCCTTGCTCCTTGTACCTTTTATCTTGTACCTTGTGACTTGGTATCTTTATGATCATCACCCCCATCGCCTACATCAGTTCCCCGTATAAACAAAAATTCGCCATCCCCCGACAACCTGGCCTGGTTAAGGAAGCGGTCGGCGAAATCATTTTCGCCAAAGATTTTGCCGACCCTAACTGTTTGCGGAAGATTGAGCAGTTTTCGCACCTATGGTTGCTGTTTCAATTTCATGAAACGGTAGACAAGGGCTGGACCCCAACCGTGCAGCCACCGCGTCTGGGAGGCAAGGAAAAAGTGGGCGTGTTTGCAAGCCGTTCCACGTTTCGGCCCAATGGTGTTGGGCTCTCGGTTGTGGAAAATCTGGGTTGGCAACAACAGGGAAGTAGTCTTGTTTTGCAGGTAGGAGGTATTGACCTGCTTGACGGTACCCCCATTATTGATATCAAGCCCTACCTGCCTTATGCAGATGCGATTTCAACTGCGTCAGGAGGATTTGCAAATGAAGCCCCGGGGCATTCCTACAACATCCACTTTTCGGATGATTCGGCAAAGGCCTTAAATATGTTGAAAGAAGACTATCCTTCTCTGAAAGAATTGGTAATTGGCGTTTTGCAGCAGGATCCAAGACCTGCCTGGCGCCATAAACCTGAGGATGGGAAGCAATATGGAATGAGTCTGTATGAACTAAACATCAAGTGGAAGGTTGAAGGTAATGTTATCCATGTACTGAATATTACTCGGGTTAGTGCAAACTAAAGAAATAATTATATGTTGTGTTTAACAGTAAAAACTTTCATCTACGATATATTACTGGTTTATAAAGGCACATTATTTTTGTAACTTGGTCGGGTTACTATTATTTCAGGCAATTGCCCAGAGGCTGGATGGGAAGCTGGGTTTGTCTTACTGCAGATTGTTGATGGCCCGAAACACCGAACGGCAGCCTTCCAGTTCAAGGAGCCTGCGGGCATCTATGCGGTCGTGGACCTTTTCATAAACCTCCAGCTCATGGGCCCGGGTAGATTCTGCCTGGTGGGCATTGACGTACCTTTCCAGAATGCTCAAGTCGTTGATATTGCCCAGTCCGCTGCCGAGTTTGTCGAGATGCTCAAAAACAAAAAAATCCTTTGGGGTCAGGAAAGGTTTAAGCTGGTACTGGTACATAAGTTTTTTTACCTGTTTGCGCCAGTCATGCAGGGCTTCCCAATCGTTGCTGGTGAGCAGTTCTCTTCCGGTGGCACATAAAATGGCAAGACGCCGCGCTAGTAATTTCTCAACTTCACTCACCGGGTGTTTGTGTTTGAGAAGTTTTTTCGTGCGTTTTTCAATTTTCCTGACCAACTTGTGAACGCGTTTCATGTGCCCGGAAGGCATCGGGTCCGGTTGTAGTTTGCTGCGCAGCCTGGCCAGCAATTGTTGAACTTCCAGGTCTTCCGTTTCGGCAATCATTTGCTGCAAGGTAAAAGACATGACGTCGGCATCACGTTGTGTTGCCAGTATGCGGGCCAACTCCTTGACGGACTGGCGTAACTGTTCAGTTTCGTGATGCTGACCTTCAAGTTGTCGTAGCAATTGCAGGCGTGCGCGCAATTGCTTGGTGCCCTTGCGAATCTTGTGAACGCTGTCTTCGTCCAGGCTTATACCCCTTCGGGGCAGGGAACCAAAAAATGGCTTGTCTGAATTCATTGCAATAGAAATTAAGTATAAATAATTAAACAGCCAGAATTAGTTGTTCAATCCAGAGGGCCAATACTAATATCATTCCAGCCCAGAAAGCATTCATTCTGTGCAGTACATTGTTATAGGTCAAATGTATCCATGTGTGTATGTAGCGGCTCACCACAAAACTCCAGGCGATAATAATGCTGAAAGAAGTGACCTGCTCCAATGCCAGGCTGGCAAGGCAAACGACATAAAATAATACCGGTATCTCAAACATGTTGTTAAAAGCGCGGGTTGTTACGGTGACACGCTCAGGCACTTGCTGGCTGACTTGTGCTTGCATCAGGCGATAGTAGCCCAAATCTATTTTTCGTAGTTTGACAGAGGTAATGCGGGCGCGCATGGCTATCGCGGCCATAATGAAGGTCAGAATGACCATGGCAAACATGGGATATAGCATCTTTTTTTCCTCCAGTTATTCAACCGTTCCAGTTAATCCAGCGGCCATGGTAATCAGCTCGACCAAGGCAACGCTCCTTGCCATTCGGCCAAAGCGTCAACGTGATGGCAGCACCTGGCTCTTTACCATCTGGTTCCAGCCGCAGCCAGGCCAATGGGGACTTTTCAGTGGCTTTGGCGGCAGCTGCTTCAATCAGTTTCTGGTTTTTATCTCGCGACTCTTCATCCTGGTAACCCCAGACAATGGTGTGGTAGATCACGTGGACAGTCCCTGTAGTATCAAGTGCAAGTCTTTGAGGCAGCCAGGCTGAAATATTCGCCTTGTCGACCGAATACTTTTTAGCGGCGAGGATTTTCAAGGCATTTTCTGTGCGCGTAACCCGGTCAAGCTGGTCTGCCCAGAGATAGGAAAGCAGTTTCAGTTTTTCTTCAGGGTCCTTGTAATTAATCGGACTCAAGTCGCAGGCTGCCCGATTGCTTACTTCAATATCAGTAAAGGGTGGAGGAGTGGCGCCTTGCCACTCAGGCGCCATGATGACTCCGCTTTCCATATCGCCCCATTTTTGACCATCAAACTGATAACCAAAACTGTCCCAGCACAAGTTGATACCTGCACTTGCGCCAAGTTCTGACAGCGTAAAGGGCAGGCCGGTAAGTCGGGCAATTTCAATAAAGCCCGGCAGCAGTGCTGCGCAACGTCGTACTTCGTTGGTTTGAGGAGCAATAGCGAGAAAAGGGATAAAAAAATCGGCATGTGCTTCCATGGCATGGCTGAATGCCTGCCACAAATCTGCATCCGACAATTCTTTATGATTGGGCGGATAGACTCTGGCCAGTTCCTGGCATAAGCCTTTCAAAACCAGGGCATGCAGTGCTCCTGCGACCCGCAAGGGCAGGGCAATGTGCCAAATAAATTCAGCTTTTGGTAAAGCCAGCAACTGTTGGGCAAAAGGCTCTTCCTCGTCCAGGTGCTGAGCAAACAGCTCACAAAGACGCACCATGAAGGGTGAGCCCAGTTCTTCGCAATAGTGAGCCTGGCTAAGAAAATTCTCGCGTATATGCTGAAGGCTTTTGACTGGAGTCGACAAACGAGTGCCCGGTTTAGTTTTTATTGTGCCGGAAGAAAGCGTCGCGTGGATTCAAGGTCACAATTAAATGCACTCATATCAGCTTCTGGTACATAACGCAGGTCGCGGCTGTAGTTCATCGAACCTGTTATGTATTCGGGGTCTTCCAGCATAAATGACACGCGCATATGCGTTCCGCCTTCAAGCAACTGAAAGCGTTCCACCACATGTTTTTGTGGCCCCGAGGGGATGCCATTCTGGTAGGGGGAACGATGGTAGGCAAAATTTCTGGTATCGATAACCAGTGCGTCATTCTCCCAGCGACCTGTGGAATGCCCTTCATGAAATAGCTCGGTAGCGGGGGGATGATTGCGTCCATCCATATACACGGTTCTTTGCTGATCAAAATACTGGCTGCGCACGGTTATGGTGGCATCGTCATTGATTTGAATTTCCAGCGGATAAAGATCCGTATAGATAATCATGGCTGGCGTGGGCTTGGATATACAGGACAGCTCCGGATTTTCTTCCGATGCCTGACTGTAAGCGGATTCCAGTTCCCGGCCTGTCTCGGTAAGCGTAAGCTCTCTAATCATTAATTGATCCAGGCCTCCGGGGTAATCTTCTGGTAAGCGCGTTCGGTCGACCAGCCAGCGGCCTGCTATGGTCTCTGTTGTAGCGCTCTCTGCACCCAACCTTGACACCCCCCGGGGTGAAGCCACCAGTGGCTCGCCATTGCTCCGCGTAATGGCATTAAGCAGTCCATAGGGCCTGCCGTCCCTTGCCGGATATAAACCGACATTGACCGTTTCACCAATTGCCAGGGATTGGGGAGTCCAGCCCAGGCGTCGCATGGTAATTGCCGATGCCATCTGAATATCCCATTCCCGGGTAGTGCCGTTTTCAGTGACGGCAACGGTAACGTAGGCATGCGGGTTGCGCAGACTGAAATCTGTCACCTGTCCTGTAATTCGGGTTACTGTGTTCATGTCCAGTGCGGCATCGCTATGATGGGCGAACAAGTTACCTGTCACTTGCAGACATAGGAGAATTGCCAGCAAAGCGTGTTTGCAGTTGAAGTGATGAGTATTGTTATGTGTTGTCATACCAGTTGCCCTGTTTCTGTGCCTGCACTTACACTTGGAATACTAATAACATCATAACAGCAGGGTCAAAGGCCAGCCCAAAATTGTCGGGCCAACAAGTCCTCATTATGGGCCGCGAAATTAATCAGAGAGTCCTTAACTAATCGCCATCCCAAGTCGGTTAAACTATGCCTGGAAGAAGAAAGGGAAATATTATGACTATCAAAATCAGCCAAATACTCATTGCAATAACTCTGGCCCTGATTGCAGCCCTGAGCAGTGCCCAGCCTTATCCTGCGGCAGATCCGGACAAGATCCAGGTACTCATCATCACTGGCCGCCATGTGCATTTCTGGCCGGATACGACGCCGGTGCTCAGGAAAGTGCTGGAAGATACCGGAAAATTCGAGGTGCGCGTCACAGAAGAATTCCGTGGTGCTACACAGCGCACCATTGATGAATATGACCTGCTGGTAGTGAATTATTATGACCGGGGCTCGCGGGAAAACCTGCGCTGGGGCGAAGAGACCGAGCAGGCTTTTGAGGATTTCGTGAAAAACGGCAAGGGTGTAGTCATGTATCACCTGGCACTTGGTGCGTTTTATCACTGGGAAGAATACGAAAAAATGAGTGGCGGCAACTGGCGCGATGGCCGCGGTCACCATTCCGCCCAGCATGATTTTGATGTCGACATTATCGATACCGAGCACCCGATAACACAGGGTTTGACTTCACCCATGCGCATGGCTGATGACGAACTCTATGCCAATCTTGTGTTCCAGCCTGAAGGGAGTTACCAGGTACTGGCAACAGCGTATGACGATCATTCCCTGTATGGAGAAAGGGTACGCCAGCCAATTCCAGGACCTGGAATTACCCAGCCTATATTATGGACAGTGGATTATGGTGAGGGCAGGGTATTTGTCACCACGCTGGGTCATGATGAAGTGGATGTAGCACACCCCACATTTATTACAACATTTACCCGCGGCGCCGAGTGGGCTGCCACGGGAGCCGTAACCTTACCAGTACCTGCTGAACAGGCAGAGTAATTTCACTTCTGCTTTAGTTTGCGGGTTCAAGCCTGAGCAACATGCCGGTGTTTTCACTCGCCTGGGCATTCTGGCGCACTACCAGGTAAATATTGCCTGCTTCATCCACATCCACATCGCGGTATTGCAGGCGTAAGCTGGTTAGCAGTAATTCCCTTTCTCTGGAGGCGCGTCCTTCCAGCACAACCGATTGCAGCATCATGCCGCTCATACCAGTGACAAAAAGTTTGTTTTGCCATTGTGGAAATGCGGCCCCGTCATAATAAATAATGTCAGAGATGCCAATCGAAGGAACCCAGAACCAGCGGGGAGCCTCCATCCCGACCATCATGGGATTATCTGTGATGGCTTCGTCAGTATAGGCGCGGCCAAAAGAGACAATCGGCCAACCGTAATTGGCGCCTGCCTTGATGATGTTTACTTCGTCACCGCCGCGAGGGCCATGCTCACTGGCCCAGATTTCACCTGTCAGGGGATTCAGCATCATGCCCTGGGGATTGCGGTGACCATAGCTGTAAATTTCGGGCAGGGCGCCGTCAACATTACGAAAAGGGTTGTCATCGGGAATGGAACCATCGTCGTGCAGGCGCACGATTTTGCCATGATGATAGCCAAGATCCTGGGCCTTGGGTTCACCGTCAGGACCGCGATCACCGATACTCACATAGAGATAGCCGTCTTCATCAAAGGCAAGACGAGAGCCATAATTCAATTCTCTGGCGTCCCAGGCAAAGGCTTCAAAGATTTCTTCACTATCCACCAGGCCCATGCCCTCAAGTCGGCCGCGGGTGACAGCGACGGTGCTGCCTTTATCGTTTATTTTGGAATGGCTAAGGTAGATCAGCTGATTGCTGGCAAAATCCGGATGCAGCGCAATATCCATATACCCGCTGTGCAGTCGGCCACTGACTTCAGGGGTTCCGGAAACAGCTTGTGGCAGCAGGCGTCCATCACGGACCATACGCAATCTGCCAGGTTGTTCCGTAAGCAGAATGTCACCATCAGGCAGCATCGCCATTGCCCACGGTCGGTCCAGGTTTTCAGTCACTGTAATGACGCGGATATTGTGATCAAAAGATTCAACAACCTGACTGTTGTCAGCAGCAACTGCTCGAAGTGAGATTAAAATAACTACCAGGGAAAAAAATAATTGTTGTCTGTTAGTTTTCAAGACAGGCCCCCTATGAAAGATTAGTCAGGCCTTGAGCCTGTTGTCGTAATTAATCTGTTTTCAATTATGCGTAACAACAAATCAACATACCAGATTCTTCAGGGAAGCCTCTGAATAATTATGAACAGCTTCAGGTTTTTAAGCGATATAAGAGATTGCTGACCGTAAAAAGCATCAGGGCAAAGAGAAATACAAGTCCTCCCCAGTGAAACTCGGTAATGTTGAGGAAAAAATCTGCCGTGAAATCGACCATGGCCGTTGATATATCATCGCCAAGGCGTCCAAGTACCGTCGAACTGCTTGATTCAAAATAACTTCTGAGCGCTGGAAAGAATAACACCAGCCATACCCCCAGTGGCGACAACATGGACCACTTTCCCTTTCCCCCAAGTATGAGTGCAGGCGCTGATAGTGAAAACGCAATTACCAGCCAGGCTTCCAGTTGTGCTATCCGGTAGTAACTGACTTCTCCATAAACCGGGAAACTGGTTAGTGGCAAGGTCACTGATACTGAAAGTAGCAAGGCGAATAAGTAGATTGCCATTTGGAGTTGATGCTTGGTCATAGCTTTGTTGATCCTGTGGAAAGGCGGAAAAGGATGGCAGTCAGAATCTTTTTATTATCCCTGTTGTGAATTCTGAAAAGAAGCTTAATGATTGCCGATTTGGTCTTTATGCTTGAGTCGATTTTTTGTAGTTGCGCTTTGCCACAGTGCTGGCGGTTCTGGCCAACCTGCGCAGAAGCAGGGTTTGGAAAGGGTTAAGAATTAACGAAGAGAAAAATTAAAACAGGCTTTGGTCGTATTGCCTGGTTTTGGCAGCAACAGAAGTTGCGATGACCTCGGCTTTGTTAGAGATACACCGACACATATCCCGGACGTAATCCTGACGACTGGCAAAGAGGTGGCCAGCATTCTGGATAACCTGCTTGTGACAAAGCGTGGACTGGGCCAGCAAAGCACTGATACTGGCTTTCACCAGGGTGCAGGCCGTCGTATCCAGCAGCAAAGGCGGGTTCTTCAGCTCAATACCTGCTCTGACACCTGTATTCACCTGCCGGCCCATTACGCCAAGATCAACGACATCCTGAATACTGGAATCAATATCCTGGTTGTTGAGGTCCAGTGATTTGTCGGAAATGGTGAAGTAGTAGGATGAATCGCCTTCTATAGAGACGCCGTTCATTTCCTGTCTGAGATTGATTTCAAGTTCAGCCCTGAGTTTCCCGGATGTTGCCAGACGCTCATCAGACACGGTGATGAGGAACTTGTTCATGCCTTCAAGAGAAACCTGCTCAGTGTCAGCTTCAAGCAGCACTGTGTAGTGATGATCATCTGACTCGTAGTAAAAGTTGCAAAGTACATTGAGTTCATCTGCTGGCAACAACATTGTCTTGCAGGAAAGCATGTTCTCTTCCGCAATCTGCTCTGTTATTTCCATATCGTGTAGCTGCCTTTTCCAGTAACTTACTGAAAATATTGAGATTAATTTTATTAATTGGAGAACGGTCTGATAGCGTCCTGCTATCGTTTGGTACAAGGACAGAGTATGGGGATTCACCCGGCAAAACAGTGACTCAGGTCTTAATTTGAAGGGTTCAGGCTGGCCGGAAATGAAAGGCTTATTTGTTTGCCACGTAATATTGCACGCCACGGTTGATGGAAACTTCAGTAAATTCATCCAGTTTGTTACGCAGGTTTTCAAACATGGCCTCCACGTAATCACTTTTGCTCTGGAACATAGCCTGTCTTTCCTGCATGACCTTTTTATGACAAGCCACTGAGCCGCCAATAATGGTGCTGATACTGCTCATCAACAGATTCACCGCTATGCCCTCTGTAAGCAGTTCTATAGGTATCTTGCGCCGGTTTTCCTGTACCCATTGTTCTGCAGAGTTACCTTGGAGCCAGGAAAGGCCATCATTAACTGCCTCAATGATGCTTTCGTCGAGTTCAATGATGCTTAGGTCCAGGGTTTTTTGAGTGACAGTAAAAGTAACAGGGGGGCCACCTTCTACCTGAACAATATGCTTGTTTTTACTCAAACTGACTTCAAGTGAAGAGCTTAGTTTCTCTTCTATATTCGTGTCTTTATTGGTCCGTGATATTGAAACACTGTAATGGGTCAGACCTTCAAGACTGATCTGGGACAAATTTACGCCAAACTCCAGCGTATAAACCCTGTCCCCAAGGTCCTGTGAGCTTTTCCCCAGCAAAGTGGCATCAGATTTTCTTCTTGCGGGTTTATCTGAGGTCTTGTCTGAACCGGACATATGTTTTTGGGATTTCAGGCCCTTTGTATCAAGAGAGGCGAATCCTAATAAATTTGTTGAATTTACGCTACTTATACCTGATTGAAAGAACGGATAATTAACAATTCGTGCACAACAGCTCGTTATTTTAACTCATGTATTTGACCTGGATTAAACGTGAGGACTGACTCAGAAGCTACAACTGTACACTGGTGGTCGGGATAGTTTCGTTAAAGCCGTTTTCTGCCACCTTGAAATTGAAAACGTAGTTGCCTTCAAGTCCCATGCGCAGGTCGGTGATGAGAATGTCTGTGCCACGTAGTGTGACCCGGTAAAAACCATGGGTAAACCAAAGCAGTCTTTGCACTGGCCAGTGCTCGGAAATATTTTCCAGCAAATAGTCTTCACTATTGTAATACGTAAACTGGATACTATCTTGCTGACCAAACACCGGCGTGAAAGCGTCAAAATATCCGGAGTCATCACGGCCAATAATGCGCCACTGAAGGGTGGTGAAAGGCGCTGGTGTTGTCATCAAGCGGTCATATGCGATGCCTTGTGTTGCTAGCGCCTGTGTGGCCCTGGTGTCGACTATGATTTTGGCAACGACAGTCCAGCCCAGGTAAATCGAGCTAATGACCAGCCCCGCCATATTCAGTCGATGACCAAGGACTTTCTCACGACTGATGACCATGGCCGAGATAAATCCAATCAAGAGCCACAGCGTATAGGCTGGATCGACAATAAATATTGTTGACCCGCTGACCGGATAGGACGTTAAAGGCCAGAATAATTGTGTGCCATACACTGTGAACGCATCCAGTAAGGGATGGGTAAAAAGCGCAAGAAAAACCAGCCAGAACAGCTGTTTTCTGAATTCATGTAATTCAGGTTGAAATTTCAATAACAGCCAGGTAATCAGGGGAGAGATGGCTGCGAGCACAAACAGTGAATGTGTTGCTGAGCGATGGTAGGTAAAAGTGGCAACTGCTTCCTCATAGGGGATGAAAGAGTCAAGATCGGGCAGGGTTGCCACCACGGCGCCAATGAGTGGTGCCCGGTTGCCTATTTTGCGGCCCAAAACAGCTTCGCCAATAGAGGCACCGAGGGCAAATTGAGTCACTGAATCCATGGCGCTTTACCCTGTCCAGGACTGGCTGGAGCAATTCACAGCAAGTTGAAATAAAAAACCTTGATCAGCTGGCGGCTTATCCTGGTACGCTTTCCTGAGCCTGAGTTAATTCACTGACAGCTGTAACTGGAGACATCATCTGGATTACCACGTCCATTCCATTTGGCAGCTTCAGGATAGGCACACAGAGGTCGGGTCATATCGACCCGGCCTTCCCGAATACGTGAAGCAGTAATGCTGTCAGGGGCAATGCCTCCTTCCACCCAGGCATCCAAGGCACCGAGAAAATCGGCATTATCTGGTCCGATACCGCCACGGCAATGCCCCATGCCGGGCATCAGGAACAGGCGCATGAAGTCTTCCTGCGAAGCGCCTTGGTCAGAAAGAGAACCCATGGTTTCCAGTACCCCCTCGTAATAGTTGATCGTGTTATGGGGTGAAGGACCGGGATCGTTCCAGCCATGATAGAACAGTATCTTCCCGCCACGGGCTTTGAACGCACTCAGGTCAGTGTCTAATGCCTCAATATCATCCCCGGCCTTATCCAGAACAAGCGCAAGGTCACGATCCAGGTCAAATTCGCGCCAGTCCCAGTTCGGATCCTCATAAACGATGAAGCGGGTGGCATCAGTTTGTAATGGGGTGGGTTCTGCGTCTGGTGCAGGAATGCGCCAACCCAACTCAAAACCTTTGGCATGGCCTGGATAAAGCATTGCACCAGTTTCTGAAAAAGTCCCTGCATAGACCTGCCTGGCAGCTTGTACCTGATCAGGGCTAAGACAGGTGCCAGTTTCTCCAGCGCTGCATTGCAGGACGCCCGGATCAAAATCGCAGGCCAGGGGATTGTTGAGCATGCCATCCATCACGCCATCGCCTCCGCGGGCAGTATCTTCACAGGCGGCCAGCACGGCATCATGCAGCAGTTGTTTTTCATCTGCAGACAGTGTCAGGGAGCGGTTTTCGATTAATGTTTTCAGGTTATATAACTGAGTGGTATTCAACGTGAGCTGATTGTTGACAGGGGCGCCGGCAATGATGGCATCAAAATCTTCCGGGAAACGTTGCGCAGCGATCATGCCTTGCCTTCCTCCGGTTGAGCAGCCCTGGTAATAGGACAGACGTGGTGCAGATTCATAGAAGGTTTCAATCATTGATTTTGAATGGACAGTCATTTCGTGCATGGCGCGCCAGCCAAAATCAACCAGTTTCTCTGGATGGCCAACGGCAAAATCTGCCCGGCCTCCTTTATGTCCGGTGTCATTGGAAGCCACTGCATAACCTGCCTGCAGTCCTTGCGCCATGGCACTGAAACTGATCGAGCCGGCCCAGCCGCCATTGCCAAGAGCGAGGAATTTCCCGTTCCAGTTTTCGGGCAACCACAGTTCCATGCCAATTTCAGAATCATCCGAAGGGGACAGCACGGCAGCAACACGGCAATGCGGTGGCAGGGAAAGATCTGGGCCGTTACGCTGCTCTAGTGTTCCGGAATCCCTGGATTCAATTTCAGAGATGGTGACGCCATTTATTTGCAGGCGGCTCATATCACTGCAGGTTGCGGCCAAAGCCGGAAGAGAGAAAACAGAAGCTATAAGTAGTAAAAGCAATGACTTGTTATTCATGGAGCATCCCCGCGGGCATTGTGATGGAAAAATTATACGCATATCCGATCCTGCCTGTCATGAATAAAGTCTTTGAGATTGCCAGGCAACGATACTTACCTGTGAAATACACGCTTTTGCCAACCTATAAAGCCAGGTTTTGCAGTCGCCGTAGAATTTGACTAACCAATTCTTGGCGAATTTCCTCTTCCATCAATTCACGTTCTTCTGCTTTGGCAACGGCACTGTTTGGGTCGGCAAGGTAAACCCTGGCAATAGACAGCACTTCCGGCCCAAGGAGCAGGGCGCTGCCACTGCTAAGTTGTATCGGGACACTGAGGGATAGTTCGTATTCACCAGCACGGGCATTGGAGTTTACTGACAGGACTCTTTCTTCGCTTAGCTCTTCGCCAAGTTCCAGACGAAATACATCTACACGTGGGGTGTCTAACAGGTTGATATCCCCGGCGATAAGGGCCCGACGCAATTCCTGCAGGATGGCACTTTCACCAACGCTACTTTCCAGATACAGAGTTTGTAATTCCGGAGACAGGTCGACAGTTCCGCGTAGGGTGAACCCGCAACCCGCCAGAAACATGGCGCTAATCAGGATAAGTATTTGAACTGACTTGGAATGCATGGAGTTGATTATAGCCATAATTAATGGCGGGAGTGGCTAGTGACGAGTGACTAGTGGCATTTTGCTCTCTTCATCGAAGTAATCTCGCCACTAGTCACTCGCCACTCGTAGTTGTTAGTTCGCGACTATATTGACCAGCTTGCCAGGAACAACAATAACCTTCCTGATCGTCAGGCTGTCGGTGAATTTCTGGATATTTTCATCATTCAGGGCGGTGCTTTCCATGTCTTCCTTGCTGATGTCGGCGGCGACGTCCAGTTTGGAGCGTAGTTTGCCGTTGACCTGAATCACGATCTGAATGCTGTCCTGTACCAAAGCGCTGTCATCGTATTGCGGCCAAGGTGCATCAATGATGGCTTCGGTATGTCCAAGATGATGCCAAAGAACATGGCTCATATGCGGCACGATTGGCGCCAGGAGTAACACAATGGCTTCTATGGCTTCCTGAATGACAGCCTGGTTCTTGCCGCCATCCTGAATGTCATGGTCGTTGGCAAAACTGTTGAGCTCGTTGTACAGCTCCATCACAGCGGCGATGGCCGTATTGAATACTTGTCGGCGGGCATAGTCGTCAGTAACTTTCTTGATAGTACTGTGAGTTTTCAGGCGCAGTGCTTTTTGGTCTTCATTCAGGCTGCCCTCATCAAGCGGGATTGCTGTGGCCTGGAATTCGCTGGCCAGTTTCCATAAGCGTTTGAGAAAACGATAGGCACCCTCGACACCTGAATCAGACCATTCCAGACTCTGGTCAGGCGGGGAGGTAAACATCATGTACATGCGCACAGTATCAGCGCCGTATCTTTCTATCATGCTTTCCGGGTCAACGGTATTGCCCATTGATTTGGACATTTTCGTGCCGTCTTTCAGGACCATGCCTTGTGTAAGCAGGCGTTTAAAGGGCTCATCCGTGGAAACCAGGCCTTCATCCCGAAGCAGTTTGTGAAAGAAGCGGGCATATAAAAGATGCAGGATGGCATGCTCGATCCCACCAATGTACTGGTCTACATCCAGCCAGTAATCCATGGCTTCTTTATTAAGCATGGCACCTTCTTCACGCGGAGAAGCAAAGCGCGCGTAGTACCAGGAGCTTTCCATAAAAGTATCGAAGGTATCGGTTTCCCGTTCCGCCTTGGCTCCACAGGTTGGGCAAACGGTGGCAATAAATTCCGGCATCTTCTTGATCGGTGAACCGCTGCCATCAAAATCTACCACTTCAGGCAGCACCACAGGCAGATCATTTTCAGGCACAGGTACGCTGCCGCAACTATCGCAATTGATCATTGGTATCGGGGCGCCCCAGTAACGCTGGCGACTAACGCCCCAGTCACGCAGACGAAAATTAATAGTCTTTCTTCCTGTGCCCCTGGTGTCGAAGAAAGCAACCAGGTGATCGAAGGCTTGCTGGAAAGTCATGCCATCCAGTTCGCCGGAATTGATACACAGGCCTTTTTCAGTAAAGGCTTCCTGGTCCAGGTTGCAGGCAATTCCTTTTTCCGCAGGTTTGATGACCTGTTTGATTGCTATCCCGTATTTCTTCGCGAATTCATAATCACGCTGATCATGACCAGGCACAGACATCACCGCGCCGGAGCCATAGCTCATCAGGACGAAGTTGCCTACCCAGATAGGAACTTCATCACCCGTGACAGGGTGGATCGCTTTAAAACCCGTATCCACGCCCGCTTTCTCAATGGTGGCCATGTCGGCTTCTGAAACGCCACCCAGTTCAAGTTTGCTGATCTCTCCAGCAACAGCAGCATTAGTTGCTGCAGCTTTTAATGCCAGTGGGTGTTCCGGGGCGACTGCGCAGTAGGTCACACCCATAATAGTGTCGGGACGCGTGGTGTAGACCTGCATCGACTCTTCACTATCTTTGACTTCAAACTCAAATTCCAGGCCTTCACTGCGTCCTATCCAGTTCTGCTGCATGACGCGAACACGCTCGGGCCAGTCATCCAGTTTCGACAGGTCATCCAGTAATTCCTGTGCATAATCGGTAATCTTGATAAACCACTGGGGAATCTTGCGGCGTTCAACCGGCGCACCACTGCGCCAGCCCTTGCCGTCTATGACCTGTTCATTCGCCAGTACTGTCTGATCAACCGGATCCCAGTTCACTTCCGATTCTTTTTTATACACCAGCCCTTTTTTGTAGAGCTGGATAAAAAACCATTGCTCCCATTTGTAATATTCAACATGGCAGGTGGCCAGTTCCCGGTGCCAGTCATAGGCATAACCCAGTTGCTGCAGTTGACTGCGCATGTCATCAATATTGGTGTAGGTCCAGTTAGCGGGGGGAACATTGTTTTTCATGGCAGCATTTTCTGCCGGCAAGCCAAAGGCGTCCCAACCCATCGGTTGAAGGACATTTTTACCTAACATGCGCTGGAAGCGGCTAACCACGTCGCCGATGGTGTAATTGCGCACATGACCCATGTGCAATTTGCCGCTTGGGTAGGGAAACATGCACAGGCAATAAAATTTTTCCCTGCTGGGGTCGATATCTACCTTGAAGCTGTCATGTTCTTCCCAAAATCGCTGGGCCTGTGCTTCCACAGCAGCGGGATTGTATTCCTTAGAAGAGTTTTCGTCTGAATTTGTGATGTTCATCGCGTTTCTATTGTGTTGCTGCTGGCTGACTTAATGCCAGCTTAACGTGTGATTCGGCCAGGGCAATACAGTTGTCAGATCACTGGTCTAATTAAACAAAGGCGTCGTACCAATGTTATGCCCGGTAAAAAAGGCGCATAGGATACCAGAGAAGTGGGCAAAGAAGGAGTGGAGCGAGCAAAGTGAAGCAGATAAAGAACAGGGCATCGTTAGGCCCAATTCGAGAGAAATTCATGAAGTATATTGCGGAAGTACTGGCAGACGACATTGTCTGGCTGATCAACGAAAACAGACGCCTGATTTCCATCCATCAGAGCATGGAGGAGGCCGATTATTATTGTCAGAAACACTTTCAGATGGTGCCAATTGTCATCGACAGGCGCAGTATCGGACACAACAAACGCAACTAGTAAGTTTTTCCTGCGCGCTATAGCTTCTGTGCGCGGCCTGGCCCTCTCGCCCACTGAGAGGGCCTTTTTTATTTAAGGGGACAGTGACTTTATTTCTTCTATTATTCTAGTTTGCCGATATAAATGAATTAAAGTCACTGTCCCCTTATTCCCCTTATTCCCGGCTTGAGCCGGCCAACATTGTCCTGCCGGTCTCAGCCATGGTGATAGAAGTGGCATTCACCAAAGCACTGCCATTGCGTGCCAGGCTGCCTTCAACGATTACCAGGTCATCCGGTTTCAGTGAATCGCGTTTCCAGCCAAGCCGAAGCAGGGCATTTGGTCCACCCAGTTCCAGTATCCAGTTCCTGGTTTCTCCGCTTTCCTCATCCTTCACATCTATATGTATAAATATATGCGGATTGGTCCATTGGACTTCTGTTACCGTGCCGGAAAGTGTTATTTGCTGATTGATGTCGTACTGTGCGGGAAAAGAGTGATGCGCAAGCACCAGTGAAGTCTCCAGGAGAAGGGCAAGTGCAAATAAAATTTTGAATTTAGCTGGAGTCATTTTAATTTCCTAGTAAGGCAGATTCATGTGTTCTACGAAGCGTTCGTTTTCCAGGCAGATTTCATCGATCAGCTCTGCATCAACAACAAGCCTCTGTTTCAGAGTAACGCTCCAGGGTTTTGTATAGGCTGCGGGATCATCTACAGTGACTTTGATTTCAAGATGTCCGTAATCAAGGCGACGCATTTCTTCACGCACCTTTGCCTGCTCTGTCAGCACACTGCCATTCCAGTCGATCCATGTGTCATTTCTTACGCCGATGGTTTCTATCACCAGAGTATCACCTGACCAGCTTGCTGATGAATACCCCTGAAAAGACGGCGCAGGATCGTCCGGTAGTGCGCGGGCATCTAAAAATACCTGCCTGTAACCTGCATTCATTTCATTCATTACTACCAACAGGTCGGGTGTGTGTACGAACTTCAACATATGCGGCAGGCCGTAAGCGCGCAGGAAATTATCAGGAATACAGCGAATATGTGGATCATTGATGGCCAGGTTGTCTGTATGTTCCTTGACGATGGGAATTAGCCAGTCCTGGTAGGGCAGTCCATCAGGCATGTCAGCTCCCATGTTGGTCATAAGTCTTGACGAGGACAGGCTGAAGCCGTCACTGGGAGTAGGTTCGCCCGGTCTGGTGTTATCAGAAATCCAGATACCGGAAAGGTCGGGCATGCCGTTGGCCATCCGCGGAGTAGGGGCTTCCATATTTACGGAGCCGTCAGCCAGGCGAGGGACGTCACTGGTTGGGTAACCAATCCACTGGGCTGTAGCGGGGCATGTCGCAATTACCATCAAGGTAATAATAAATAGACGCTTGAATTGTATGAGCTCAATCAAGGTTTGATTCTCCCTTTTAAGGTCTTGTAAGGTCTTGTAAGGTCTTGGTGGTAATGCCGGGAATAAATTTAAGCCAGTTTTACTTGTTTTAAAGTGCTTTGTCTAATGTCTGTTCAGGGTTCGGGAGTGAATCCCAATGCCTGGTAAAACCCGAAGCGGTCCGCAGGGGAAACCAGGATACTTTTGTGACTACCATAGCGAATTTCTAGCCGATTCAGTGACAGTGCTGGACTGGAAATAAGATTTCGGGATGGTTTGATGCTGCGAATTTCATTGCGTTTTATTGTCCACTTAAAGGGACCACAGCGAATTTTCAGTTCTTCCAGGGTGACAGTGTAATCAGTTGCTACCAGCAACCAGACATGTAAACCGCAGCCAAAAATTACAGTAATCAGAAAAGGAAATAAAAGTGCTTCTCCCTGTTGCTCCCAGGCCGATTTGAAAGTAACAGGAAGTTCCATTTCTTTTGCCTTGTCGATTAATTTACTGACTGATTATCCAACAGGGCTTCCATTTCATCCATGATGGCATTCATGCGATCCACCACGGCACGATAGGGTTCAGGTGTAGCCATATCGACACCCGCGGCTTTGAGTATTTGGTAAGGGTAGTCGGAGCCACCGGCACGCAGCAGATTCTTGTAATTTTCTACACCAGCTTCACCATTTTCGGCAATGTTGGCATACAGTGCCGTTCCGGCAGTGAGTGAAGTCGCATACTGGAACACATACATGTTGTAGTAGAAGTGAGGCACGAACATCCACTCGTTGGTGTACAGGTCATCGACCAGTACGACGCCTTCATCATGGCCGTGGTAACGCCTCACAATATCAGCATAAATTGCCGTGATACCTGCGCCGCTTAGCGCTTCGCCTCTTTCTACTGCTTCGTACAGGGCCAGTTCAAATTCCGCAAACATGGTTTGCCGGTAAAAAGTCCCACGTAAATTTTCCAGACCCTGGCCCAGGTAAAACAGTTTTTCCTCGACAGTTTCGGCATGCTCCACCATATATTCTTCCAGGATCAATTCCAGTGAGGTCGACGGAATCTCCGCGGTAAAGGTGGCATAGTCTGCTGTCTCAAATGGCTGCGCCTGTTTCGCATACAGGGTATGCATGGCGTGACCCCATTCGTGAGCAAAGGTAGACAGCGAGTCATAGTCATCATTGTGATTCAACAAAAGATAGGGGTGCACATCGTATGCAGAACCATTCATGTACGCGCCGCTGCGTTTACCTTGCTGGGGATAGACATGCATCCAGCGTTCATCAATGGCATCGCGCTGCATATTGACCCAGTCATCTCCCAACACTGCCATGGCATCCAGAGTGATGGTTTTGGAGGTTTCAATATCAAAGACTTTGTCCAGTGAAACCAGCGAGGGATAAATATCGTAATAGTGCATCTGTTCCACGCCCAACATGCGGCCACGCAATTTGAAATAACGATGCAGGGTAGGCAGGGCCTTGTTCACTTCTTCAACCAGTGTGTGATACACCGCTTCGGGTAAATTGTCGTTGAAGAGTTCTCGCTGCAGCACGCTGTCAAATTTCCGCGCTTTCGCCAGGGCAACCTGCATCTGAATGTGCGAATTGAGCACCATGCCGACACTGGAATTGTATTCCATCCATTTTTCCCAGTAAGCATCGAAGGTGGCTTTACGGTCATCCCGGTTCTGGCTGCCGCGCCAGAAACTGTAGCTCTGTGAGTCAATACGGGCTTCATCACCGTTGGACATGGTTAGTGTCGGCCAGGGGATGTCCGAATTGGCGATCAGGGAATAGATATTGGATGGTGCATCGAATGATTGTGAAAAATAGGACAGAGCCTGTTCGGTTTCATCACTCAAGGTATGCTCGCCCTGACGAATGGTATTTTCAAGCGTAAAGGCAAATGGCGCCAGGTCATCGTTACTTGCGATAAAGCTGTTGATGCGACTTTCGCCAACAGCGATTAGTTCCGGGTCAATCCAGGAGGTCGCCTGACTGAAACGGGCAAACAAGCCTTCCGCGAGTTGGTTGCGTTCCTGATTATCTGTCACACGTAGATCCTGGTCCTGCTCCATGCTGGCATAGGAATAGACTCTCAGGATTTCCCGATAAATATCAGAGACTGCGCGCATGGCGGTGTGAAGGGATTCTGCACTGTTGCCTAAGGTGCCACGAAAATCATTGATACTTTCAATTTGCTCTAACAGGCTGTTGCGTTCGGCCTCCCAGGCTTCCAGGGAAGGGTAGAGCTCGGTTAAATCCCAGGTATAGGGTTCAAAGCTATCGTTCTGTGCCTGCGCTGTGCTTATCCAGGTTAAACAAGTAATCGTTGTTAATAAGATGGCTAATTTACGTTGGAAATTCATAATTAAAGTCCTGTCGAAAGGTAAGAGCTCCCGTGCGATCTGCCGACAAGTGTAATTGACCGACTTCCATGCGCCAAGTTTCCATTCAGTTCTGCACAGGGATATTCGCGAGGGGTGCCAGCTGCCAGAACTGCTTCGCTTAAGAAGCCTGACTCTTTGCGTTGAATCAAAGCCGCTTTAATACAAGGCGTTACAATTTTGATAAAGAAAAGAATAAACAGGGCCTCTTTGTTATCTTGAAAACACTGTTCAGACTTACTCCCCTTTTTCTGGGTGCTGTATTACTGGTTCAACCGGTATATGGTCAGCCAGTTCGCCCCGGTGCTGAGCCGGCTTTTGCACCTGGCGGTGCCCTGAGTTGCCTGGGTTGTCACAGTGATGCTACCAGTCGTGCTGTGCTGGATACCCCTCATGCAATTAGCGCTGATGATCGCACACCATTCGCCGACGCAGATTGTGAATCTTGCCATGGTGCCAGTCCGGAACATAGGCGCCTGCCGCGAATCCCTGTCGCCATGCAGTTCAGTGGAGGTCAGGATGCCTATGCTGCAGCCCCGGTTAGTGATCAAAACCAGGTCTGCCTGGGCTGCCATGAAAATGGTGGCCGCACGCACTGGCCTGGCAGTAGCCATGAATTTGCTGACCTGGCCTGTGTCAGTTGCCACAATATTCACAGCAGACAGGACAATGTGCTATCAGCCATCACTCAATCCCAGGTGTGTTTCGAGTGCCATGCCGAAAAGCGCTCACAATTGCAGCGGCGCTCGCATCATCCGGTACTGGAAGGCCTTATGGCTTGCACGAGCTGTCATAACCCCCATGGTTCAACAGCGGAAAGTCTTCTGACTGCCAATAACGTTCTGGAAACCTGTACCGAATGTCATGCAGAAAAGCGTGGGCCTTTTCTGTGGGAACACCAGCCGGTCAGTGACAACTGCACCAATTGCCACAACCCCCATGGCTCCACTCAGAACCGGCTATTGTCAGTGAGACAACCTTTCCTCTGCCAGGGTTGCCACCAGGATGCATTTCATCCCAGCACCTTGTACAGCGGGGATGATGTGCCTCCACTGGGAGCAGCCCAACAGGTGCTTGGGCAAGCCTGTACCAATTGCCATGTGCAGATCCATGGCTCCAACCACCCATCCGGCTCACGGTTTACCCGGTAAGCGGTGATGAGCAATATAAAAACAGCTCGAAGGCCGAATCACCTGTGCATCCTGCCATTGGGTCTGCTGCTGGCGACGGCAGAGATAGCCGCCCAGAACAGTATCCGTTTAGGGGCTGGCTACAATTCGGAAGATTCCTTCAAGATGGGGCAATACAGCGGGATCACAGAGAGCGAGGCTTACGCCGTATCAGACTTTATTCTGGGTCGGGCTGATGCCTACAATGCTGATACAGCGCGTTACTGGCGCATCATCGGCAGCAATCTCGGTCTGGAAACGCGCCGCGTCGAAGCGGCGGCGGGATATCAGGGCCGTTATGGACTGTCACTGTCCTGGCAGGAACTTCCTCACTACCGCTTTGACAATCCTGTGAGCACCCCTTTCCTGAATTCAGGGAGTAGCCGTCAGACCTTGCCAGAAGGGTGGGTCGGTGCTTCTGGCACGTCCGGTTTGACTTTGCTGCAACCCTCTCTGCATGACATCAGCATTCGTACCGACAGGGAAAAACTGACACTGAATCTGGATTGGCAGTTCAATGATACCTGGTCCCTGAATGGGGAATATTGCCATGAAAACAAAAATGGTTCTGATTCACTTGGCGCCATCTTTGGCAGCAATGGGGGTAATCCGAGGGGCGCGATCCTGGCAGTACCCGTGGATTATGAAACGGATACCTTTAACCTTATGTTCAACCAGGAAGGCAATAGACACCAGGCGAGTTTTTTCTATCGTGCTTCATTATTCAATAACAGCAACCGTTCGCAACAATGGGAAAATCCCTTTAACAACCCTGGTTGGGCACCAGGTGCCGGATTTGATGACGGCGCAGTAGGGGAGTTAGCCCTGGCCCCGGATAATCGCTTCTGGCAGGCAGGTTTCTCCGGCGTGTACCGCACAGGAGCAAGCAGCCGCTTCACCGGCAGCCTGTCGGTCGGTGAAATGCGTCAGGATGAAAATTTTCTACCCTACAGTAATGTCTTCAGTGCGCAGACACCCTTGCCGGTATCCAGTCTGGACGGTGAGATCAACACCCTGAATGCCGTGCTTAATTTTTCCACGCGCCTGGGACGCAAGGCTAATCTGCGTATGCGTTACACTCTCGACCAACGCGACAATGACACCCGGATACACCTGTTCCAGCGCATTCCAGGGGATGCCGCTTCCCAGGGGGCAGTGCTGAGCAGTAATGCACGGCTGAATCGCCCTTACAGTTTCCGTAACCAGAAAATCACCTTCGATACGGATTTCCGTTTGACCTCCAATAGTCGCTTTTCTCTGGGTTACATGTTGCTGGATAAAAACAGGGACCTGGTGGACGTTGATCGCACCCGGGAACATACCGGCAACATCAAACTGAGCCTGTATTCCTTCCTTGGGGGGCGGGCCTGGATGCAAGTGCTGCGCTCGCAACGAAACGGCACAGCCTACATCAGCAACCAGGGCTTTTTAAACGGACACAATCCGGACTTTATCAACACCCTGGCGGGTAATGCCCTGTTTGAAAACGACCCCTTGTTGCGCCGTTTTCATCTGGCTGACAGAGATCGCGACCAGCTTTCTTTCAACGTTAATCTGGCAGCGAATGACATGCTCTCGGTGGATGTCATCGGCAAGCTCACCAGAGACGACTTTCCCGATTCGATGATAGGGCTACAGAAATCTGATAACCGGCATCTGACTATAAACCTGGATCTTGATGCTGGCAGTAATGTGCACGGCTATGCCTCCGTCACCGCAGAACATTTTGCAAACACACAACAGGGCTATAGCCGACGTGGTGGCGGTTCTCCGACACCTTTTTATCCACTTGAAGTACGCCTGCCGGGAAATAACTGGTGGATGGAAACCGAAGATGCAGTATTAACAACGGGGGCGGGAATTAGCTGGCAGCTCATGCAGGAGAAACTGGATCTGGACCTGGATATCAGCCGTTCCAGGGCAAACACAAAAACCTCTCCTTTCAGCACAGATCTGGCCTGGGACGAGTTTGCCGATATCGACAGTACCCACACCAGTTTATCTCTGGAGGGGAATTATCACTTTCCCGACCAGCACAAGCTTGGCCTGCGTTACCGCTTTGAAAAATATGCTTCCAGGGATTTTGCTTTTGACAATGTTGCCGTGGATTCACTCAACAATATCATCCTGCTTGGCAATGCCAGCCCGAATTACTCAGGGCATATCATTGAGCTTACTTTTGTTTATACATTACCAAATCAGGAGTAAAACAAAAGCGAGAGGCAGATCACTACTCAAAATGTAACAATCAAAGTGTTATAAATAGTGGTCAGTTCCGAATTGATAAAATTTAGCGGTTATATAACCTGAAGCGTATTTCGGCACTTGGACTCTGCGCTATTTCCCTGGTCAATTGTGTGCCCTGTGTTTCGCCAAAGGCTGTTAGATACTCCTGACTATGGAAGCGTGGACGCGGATTGATGGTGGCAGTAATCTCCATATATTTATCACGGCGCCATTGCAATGAAACCCGGGGAGAGCTTTCACGATAGTTTTCTGTGCGAGAAATAAACGAAGGGTCCAGTCCAACCTGGCGAGCTGAAGAATAAAAATCGATTAACTCACGTTCGCTTCTGGCGCTTTCCATACGCGCATTCAGTCTCAATCCCTGGAAAAATTCGTATTGTACAAAGGCGTCCCATTGGTGGGATTCTTGCCAAAGTCTGGTATCGCGTACGCCATATTCCCGTCCGTTCATATTGCGCCATAAATTCATGCCCCAGGACCATTTACCATCCCCTGGATTTTTCCGAAGTCCCAGGGAATACTCGAAAGGATTAACCTCGGATACAACCCGGGACTCGCTTGTGACCGGGTCTATAGTGTCTGAGTCACGGACGGTAAAACTGGCTTCCAGTACAAGATCTTCCATATCAAAGCGTTCAAAAGGATATTCAAGATTGGTATTGAACCAGGTAATTTTCTCTGGAAAAGCATTCTGCGACACGATCAGTGAATCGGACAACGCGAAGGAGCGAATCGGGTTTTCACGATTACGGTGACCCAGCGTAAATTTCAGCACGCCACGATCACCAAAGCGCTGGTCGTAGTTCAGGGAGTGCTCCCAGGTTCTTTCTGAATCCAGTCTGACGGCACCAGCCTGCAGAATATCCGATGAGAGGTTGGAAGAAGCCAGAAATTGTCCGAGGCTTAACTGGCCTATGTCATAGCGTGATTCCCAGGTCACCGTAATCCTTTCCCTGAGTTGGTAGGCGACAGAGCCCCGGCCTTTTACTTCTGTCTGCTCGTTACTGGAAACGTCTTTTGCTTCTATGGCATAGGTACCACCACTGAGACTGCCACGTAAGATCCACTTGTCAGTCAAATTCCAGTCGGCTTCAAGTGCCAGAGAATGCCGGTCTTCCTCAACACGGCTATCACTGCCATTCAGGGGCTGCAAGATACCATTCTCGAAGCGGCGTTGACTGCCATCGAAATAATTAAACGCCGTAGATCCAATGGCGCGCAGAGTCAGGTCATTACTAAAATTGTTGGTCAGGCGCAGGCGTGCTGCGGTCTCGCCATTTTCGCGATTGCGTACTGAAGATAAAAAATCTCCCTCATCCGCAAAAGTTGAATCGTTGGTTTCAATATTACGGGAATCAACCACCGCGAACATCATTTCGCTTTTGTCACCGAAAGGCTGAATGTACTCGGCTGATATTTCCTGGAACTCACGGTCATTGAGAAAGGTTTCTCTTACTTCAGTGCCATCACTAAATTCAAGTACCGGCGCAGATAAGCGTTCTCTGGTATTGAGATTAATATTCACTGACAGACTCTTCTCGTTATTGAAATTGAATATCGAGCTCAGTTGCAGGAAATCCTGCCCCTGATCATTTTGATTCTGGCTACCTGTTCGTTGTACAGGATCTGCCGGGTTTATATTGACGAATTCAGGCGGTGTGCTGGTTTTATTATCCTGAAAGCCGCCACGCAGACTGAAATCGTGCTCTCCAAAGGACATGTTAGCGGTCAGTTCCAGGTTGGTCCTTGTTTCATTGCGCTGTCGTACATCGCCGTCCCCGGTTTCCGTATATTGAGTATTTAACTCAAAATAATTGGGGTCCTCTTCTTCCATGATGATATTGACCACCTGGGTATAGCCTTGCATATCGATATCCAGAGTAGCACTGGTATTAATCAGCTCGATGCGTGTGACGCTGGTATAGGGTCGGTTGGAAAGGATCTGCCAGAAGGACTGTCCCTTGGGAGGCAGGCGCTTGTTGTTGATGAGGATATTGGTGCGAACACCATCCAGACCACGACCACCGTTTTGCTGTTGCGGATTAAAACCTGGTGTTCTTTGTACCAGGTCTAATGCTGTAACGGGGTCAAATTCAATGTAGTAGGCTGGCTCGAATACCCTTACGCCTTCATTGTTTTCAGAATCAAAACCGCTTTCCGGCTCGGTCAGCGCAAAGCTGAGGGAAGACAGCATGAGGCCAAGGGTAAGGACGAAGAATTTAGCTGATGAACTTAACATAATCAAAGAGACCCGCTCACGAATAAACGCTTGCAGATGAGATTGTTGTGTTTCCTTGTCTTATCAGTAAATTTGCGGCGAATGGTAACGCGCATTTGTAGAATAAATAAGGATTCTGCGGCATTCAGCCTGAAAAATGGAGAACCTTTTCACAAAAAACTACCGCTGAACAAATTTTTAACAAATTACAGTAATTTTTTGTTTTTCACGTGCGCGCAGGGAAAACGTATAGCTGGAGTGAATTTCATACCCGATTATTAATTGAAACTATTTTCTTAAAAAAAAGCGGATAGCCCTATAAATAGAATATATATTCGCAAAAAGAGGATGTTTTGAGCCTGAATTAGTCTCTTTTAAAGACCAAACCTGTCAACAAGTAAGAATTATCAAAAAATATAGATTTTATTATAGAAACCCTTTGCAACTCTCTTGCCAACTATAGTAGTTTGCTACTTTGAAGCTGTGTTTGAATTTTGACAAAGCTTCAAAATAAGGAACAGAAAGTCAGGATTAAATTCATATTTACAATTTAACCGGGGAATGTCTGTATGACCTATAAAAGAATGTTGAAACACAAAAAGCTTGCCCTCTGTGTGGCAGCGATCACTACCTCATTAATCTCCAGTCCCAACCTGTTTGCTCAGGAAGATATTGAGGAAATCACAGTAACGGGATCACGTATTCGTCAAACTGACGGTATGGCGGCTCCAACTCCAGTAACAGTAGTAACACCAGATGAATTAAATACTTTTGATCCGGGTGGCACCGTTTCGGAACAACTTGACGCCTTGCCGCAGTTTTTTGGCACTCAAACAGCCCAGCGTAGTGTAGGTTCTTTGGCTTCAGGCGTTGGTAGCTTCCTGAATATGCGTAGTCTTGGTACCCAGCGTACGCTGGTACTGCTTGACGGCGCTCGTATGGCTCCGGGCGACAAACGCGGTGCAGTCAATGTGGATACCTTCCCGACCGCACTGGTACGTACTGTTGACGTGGTCACCGGTGGTGCATCCGCTGCCTATGGTGCTGACGCCCTGGGGGGTGTTACCAACTTTATTATCGACCGTGAATTCCAGGGCCTGAAAATTCAGACCGGTACCGGCATCATGGAAAACGGCGAAGGCTTCAGAGCCAATGCCAGTATTGCCGGTGGCTTCCAGCTTGGCGACCGTCTTAATATCATCGGTTCCCTGGAAGCCCGTCAGATTGACCAGATCGATATAGATGCCCAGGATCTCGACTGGCACGATCGCTGGGGCCATGTAACAAATCCGGATCCAAATGGTCCCAGACGTTTGACCAGACCCGATGTGGTTTACACTGACCGCCATGTGTTCGGCATGATTTCCGGTACTCGCACCGAGCTGGACGGCATGGTGTTTAATCAGGCTGGTACGCAAGTGCAGCCCTTCCGCGATGGTGAGTACACGTCCAGGGGACGCGGTACAGAAGGCAACACCTCAGGTGGTCCGGAAGCTGAACTAGGCAGACTCGCTTATAGCGGTTTCCCGGTTAACGGCCAGGAAGTAAAAGGACGCTCCATGTTCCTGGCGGCCAATTATCAGTTCACTGATAACCTGACCGGTTATGGCCAGGCCGTTATAGGCCGTTCTGAAAGTATACATAATCCTAACGGGAGGTCTCCGGGTGTTACTGGTATCAGTCTGCGTTCGATCTGGGCGCCGAGGATCGCCGTCGATAATGCCTATCTGCCGGATTACGTGCGCCAGGTCATGATTGACAATGATGTGGATGAATTCGTTCTGAGCCGTGATGGTGCCCTCCGTGGTGTACGTGACATTGCCAGTGATCGCTTCGAACCCAATGTCTTCAACACCCGAACCTATACAGTCGGGTTTGATTATGACTTTAACAACAGCTGGTCAATTGGCGGCAGCTACTCCCAGGGTGAAACCGATCGCCTGTCCCACAGCTATAACCACGACCGCGTCGACCGCGTGTTTCTGGCCATGGATGCCGTGGTGCATCCTGACACAGGGAATATCGTTTGCCGCGTGAATCTGCCGCAGTATTCGCCAACTGAAGCACAGTTGATTGCAGCGGGGGCGGCCACTGGCCTGTCCAATTCACGCACGCAAGCTGATCCTGTTCCTCAGCCACTGAAATCACCTATTGGTCTGGATGGTACAGTAGAAGGATGTGTACCCTTCAACGTCATGGGTCACGGTAATATCAGCGAGGAAGCCATTAGATATACATCGTCCCTGAAAAAGGGAGTGGGTATTGTTGAGCAGGATTTTGCTGAAATTCTCGCCACTGGTGAGCTGTATGAAGGCTGGGGCTATGGCCCTATCTCTGGCGCCTTTGGTCTGACCTGGCGTGATTCCTCCTTCTTTGATAATGCCCTGCCGATTGAAGTCGATGAGCTGGGACCACCGCAAAACGTCCCTGAGCTGGGTATTCGTGGTATTCCATCCGGATATACCGGCGGTAGCCCGAACCTGCATAAATTCTCTACAGTACCCAAAGTCGGCGGACAATATGATGTGTGGGAATGGTTTGGTGAGGTGAACGTGCCGATCTGGGAATCCGATAGTGGTGAACAAAGTATCGGTGGCACCGCAGCCTTCCGTCGTTCAGACTACAGTACTTCCGGCAGCGTTGATGCCTGGAAACTTGGCTTTGAAGTCGCCGTCATGGAAGGTCTGCGTTTCCGGGCCACCAAATCCCGTGACGTGAGAGAGGCCAACTTCCGCGAGCGTTTCGACGCCCAGGGTGGTGGCGGCAACATCAGCGACCCATTCAAGAATGATGATGTGTATACCATTACTACAGTGGCCTCTGGTAACCCCAACGTGAACGTGGAAAAAGCCGATACCACCGTATTTGGTTTTGTCTATGAGCCACAGTTTGAGATGCTGCAGGGATTGTCCTTGTCCATTGACTGGTATGAAGTGGATATTGCCGATGCGATTTCACAGATTGCTCACCAGGACGTGGTGGATCGCTGTTTCGATGGTGATACTAATCAATGTGCCAACATTGAGTTCGATCCGGTGACTGGTGATATAACTCGGGTGTTCCGCCGCTTCTTTAACCAGGACCAGTCCATTGTGGAAGGGCTTGACTTCGAAGTGTCGTACCGCATGGAGCCAAACTTCTTCGACAGTGAGTTCGAGTCTTTCTCGGTTCGGGCACTGGCTGGAACGCTGTTGACCAGGGATAACGTCGCTGCCAATGGCACGGTGAGTACTCAGCTGGATCAATACACCTTGCCTGATACCACGGGTAATGTGACTTTTGCTTACTCGGTTGGCCCATGGTCTCTGCAGATGCAGGGGCGCCATATCACGGGTGGCAAGTTGCGCCGTACCTGGACTGAAGGTGTTGATGTTGACTATAACTGGGTTTCTTCCTCCACCTGGTGGAACAGCACAGTCCGATACTCCAGTGAACTCAGCAATGGCACCACCTGGAATGTTGGCTTCAACGTCTTGAACATTTTTGACAAGGCGCCGCCATTAGTTCCAGGCACTGATGGTAATCAGGGTGCAAGCAACCAGTACGACGTCTATGGTCGTCGTTACAACCTGAGCCTGAACCTGCAGTTCTAACGTTCAAGCTCCGTCGGCAAGTCTGACGGAAACAGGAAATAAAAAGGGCCTTCGGGCCCTTTTTTTTTTGCAAAAACGAAAATGCATATTCCTCGCCTTATTCCTAACTAAGGGGATTTATGGGAAAAGCACATAATATTTAAGTTCATTTACCCGGACCAGAAATGGCCTGGTGTGTCAGGGGCTCGATATAAGAGGTCAGGACTAATATTTTAAGAAAACAATACTCACCATGTAATTTCCTTGTAAAAATGCAGAATAAATTATACGTAAAAGCTCAGCTAAAACTTAAAAAAGCACATTGATAAAAAATATTAATAACTTCGATAAATATATGTTTTTAATGAGTTTTATTTAGAATTTATATTCTTGAAAATAAATCTGAATAAGTCCCGAAAACCTTTGCTAATGTAAGAGCAAGTGTAGCTATTTCGCTTGCCGAAGTTGTTGTCGTATTTTGAAAACGCTTCGAATCACGCAAAAAGTATAGATTATTGTAAATTGCAAAATCTCAATTTAATCGGGGAATGTCTGTATGACTTATCAAAATATCTTGAAACACAAAAAGCTCGCTTTATGTGTAGCAGCAATCACTACCTCATTTATCTCCAGTCCCAACCTGCTTGCTCAGGAAGATATTGAGGAAATCACCGTAACCGGTTCCCGTATTCGTCAAACTGACGGTATGGCAGCACCAACACCAGTAACCGTAGTTACGCCAGATGAGCTAAATAATTTTGATCCAGGTGGTACTGTTGCAGAGCAACTGGATGCCTTGCCACAGTTCTTCAGTACCATTACAGCCCAGCGTAATGGCGGAGCTTTGGCCTTTACCGTAGGTAGCTTCCTGAACATGCGTAGCCTGGGTACCAACCGTACTCTGGTCTTGCTGGATGGTGCCCGTATGGCGCCAGGCGACAAGCGTGGTCCAGTGAACGTGGATACTTTCCCAACAGCCTTGGTACGTACCGTTGACGTGGTCACCGGTGGTGCATCTGCCGCGTACGGTGCAGACGCACTGGGTGGCGTAACCAACTTTATTATTGACCGTGAATTTCAGGGCCTGAAAATCAGTACAGGTACCGGTATCTCCGAATTTGGAGATGGCTTCCGTGCCAATGCCAGCATTGCCGGTGGTATGCAGATAGGTGATCGCCTCAATATTATTGGTTCACTTGAAGCCCGTCAGATTGACCAGATTCAACGGGATAACTCGGAGCTGGATTCTGACTGGTATCAACGTTGGGGCCATGTAACAAATCCGGATCCAAATGGTCCCAGACGTTTGACCAGGCCCAATGTGGCACCGACGGACCGTCATGTTTATGGCATTATTTCTGCTCGTGGTACGCCTTTGGATGGCATGGTGTTCAATCGTGAAGGCACTCAGGTTCAACCCTTCAGGGGCGGAGAATTTACCTCTTTTGGTTCTCCTAACCGCACCACTTCGGGCTGACCCGAGGCAGATCTGGCCTATCAGGCCTTTGACGGTCCCGGTGATGGCAATGAAGTAGCCGGACGTTCCTTGTTCCTGGCTGCTAATTACCAGTTTAGTGATAACCTTTCTGGCTATGCACAAGTCATAGCCGGCCGTTCTGAAAACGGTTCCGTTCAGGATCGTGCCACCACTACTGGTATCACCTTCCGCTCCATCTGGGCACCTATCATCGCTGTAGATAATGCCTACCTGCCTGATAATGTCCGCCAGATCATGATCGACAATGGCATGGAAACGTTCACGCTGAACCGTGATGGTGCCATCAAGGGTGTGCAAGACATTGGTATTGACTCCCGTAGTGACAACACCTTTACCACCCAGACCTATACCGTTGGATTTGACTATCAAGTACCCAGCACCACCTGGAGTATCGGTGGTAGCTATTCAATGGGTGAAACAGAGCGCTTGACCCATACTTATGAAATGAACCGGGTTGATCGTATGTTCCTGGCCATGGATGCGGTTGTTGATCCTAGCACTGGTAACATCGTTTGCCGTGTTAATCTGCCAGAGTATTCGCCGACTCCAGAGCAGCTGGCTGCGGCTGGCCTGGCTTCCGGTCTGACCAATTCACGTACTGCCTCTGACCCTAATCCACAACCGCTGGGATCCCCTGTTGGTCTGGATAACACCATAGGCGGTTGTGTTCCTTACAATGTCTTTGGTCACGGCAATATCAGTGCTGATGCCATTGACTACGTTGGTACTACGAAAAAGTCCATTGGTATCGTTGAGCAGGATTTTGCTGAAGCCCTTGCCACTGGTGAGCTTTTTGAAGGTTGGGGCTATGGCCCGGTCTCAGGCGCCTTTGGTTTAACCTGGCGTGAATCCAGTTTCTCGGATGAAGCGCAACCGGAATCTGTAGATGCATTGGGACCACCACAGAACGTACCGGAACTGGGCATTCGTGGTATCGCCCGTGGTTATACCGGTGGTAGCCCGAACCTGCACAAATTCTCTACCGTGCCAAAAATCAGTGGTAAGTACGATGTATGGGAATGGTTTGGTGAATTGCAGGCGCCTTTCTGGGAATCAGATTCCGGTGAGCAGCGTCTGGGTGGATCTGTTGCCTTCAGGCAGTCTGACTACAACCTTAGTGGTACAGTCGATGCATGGAAGGCCGGTGTTGAGTTCCAGGTGATGGAAGGTCTGCGTTTTCGCGCTACCCGATCCCAGGACGTACGTGAAGCCAGCTTCTCCGAGCGTTTCGACGCCCAGGGCGGTGGTGGTGGCGTTGATGACCCGAATCTGGGTATCGATGGCGTGTCCATCACGGTAGTGGCCTCAGGTAATCCCAATCTGAAACCTGAATCCGCTGACACCACAGTATTTGGTGTGGTGTATGAACCACAGTTTGACTGGGCACAAGGTCTGTCAATTTCAGCTGACTGGTACGAAGTGGACATCGAAGATGCCATTTCCCAGATTGGTCAGCAGGACGTGGTTGACCGCTGTTTTGCCGGTGTTGTTGAGCAATGTGCCAATATCGAGCGTGACCCCGTTAATGGTGGTATCACTCGAGTCTTCCGTCGTTTCTTCAACCAGGACCAGGCGCTTGTGGAAGGCATTGACTTCGAAGTGGCGTATCGCATGGAACCTAACTTCTTTGACAGCCAGTTTGAAACCTTCAGCGTAAGACTGTTGGGTGGCAAACTGCTCACTCGCGAAGATGTCAGTGCCGCAGGTGTTGTGAGTAACCGCATGGATACTTATACCTTGCCTGAGATGACGGCCAACATCACGGCTGCTTACGGCATTGGTCCCGTGACCTTCCAGTTGCAGGGTCGCCATATCTCCGGTGACAAGCTCAATCGTAACTGGGTCGAAGGGGTTGATGTGGATGATAACTACGTGAACTCCATGAACTGGTGGAATGGTACAGTACGCTATTCCAGCGAGCTCAACTCAGGTGCCTCCTGGAACTTTGGTTTCAACGTGCTGAATCTTTTTGATACAGCACCGCCAATTGTTGCCAGTGGTACAGGTGATCAGGGCGTCAATAACCAGTACGATGTTTATGGAAGACGTTACAACCTGAGCCTGAACCTGCAGTTCTAACGTTCAAGCTCCGTCGGCAAGTCTGACGGAAACAGGAAATAAAAAAGGGCCTTCGGGCCCTTTTTTTATGTCTGTTATTTATACCTGGGATTTGCGCAAAACAAGTTGAGTTGAACCCGGCTTTGACCCATCATTACAGTCCGAATTTATTTAATCCCTTCCAAATCTCAGGAGATAACAATGACCATTGAAGTTGGAGACAAAATTCCTTCCGCCACCTTGAAAGTGCTGGGCGCTGAAGGTCCACAGGATGTGACGACCGATGAACTCTTTGGCGGCAAAAAGGTAGTGATGTTTGCCGTACCAGGCGCATTTACACCGGGCTGTTCCAAGACCCATTTACCCGGATATGTGGTGAACGCCGATGCCATTCTGGATAAAGCCGACAGCATTATTTGTCTGTCTGTAAACGACGCCTTTGTCATGGGCGCGTGGGGTGAAGCCCAGAACGCGGAAAAAATCACCATGCTGGCCGATGGTAATGGCGAGTTGACCGCGGCCATGGGTACTGAACTGGACGGCAGTGGTTTTGGTCTTGGCACACGGTGCAAACGCCTGGCGCTTGTTGCAGAAGATGGCGTGGTTTCTCACCTGGCTATCGAACCTCCGGGCGAAATGGGCATCAGCACTGCAGAAGCTATCCTCGAGCAACTCTGACAAGTCTTCCTGTCAATTCGGGACAGGGTTTAAAGCAGAAACCTGTCCCGAATTATTGATACACCTCAACCAGGCTTCCTGCAGTTACACTAGAATGGATTTTTAGTCACAAATTCGAGGTAGCAATAAAACAGCCATGATTTTTCGCCAGCTTTTTGAAGAACTAAGTAGTACTTATACCTACCTGATAGGTTGTGATGAAACCGGTCATGCCTTGTTGGTAGACCCGGTGTACAACACAGCGGAGAGAGACCTTGCCCTGATTTCATCACTGGGCCTGACCCTGGCCTATACCCTGGAAACCCATGTTCATGCCGATCACATTACAGCGGCGCTCAAATTAAAACATCAAGCAGGAAGTCAAATTATTTTCCCGAGCCTATCTGAATGTACAGGTGCGGATATCCGCACTGAAGAAGGCGTGCCCATAAAGGTTGGGAATCTTTCTTTGGTACCCCTGCATACTCCGGGGCATACTGATGACAGCTTCAGTTTTCTTTTGGCAGGTAAGGTGTTTACCGGGGATGCCTTGTTGATAGACGGGTGTGGTCGAACGGATTTCCAGAATGGTAATCCAGAAATGCTCTATAAAAGTATCAATGAAAAACTTTTTACGCTTCCTGATGAGACTCTGGTGTACCCCGGGCATGATTATCAGCAAAGATTTGTTTCTTCCATCATCCAGGAAAAACAGCGCAACCTTCGCCTTGGTGGTGGTAAAAGCCAGGAAGACTTTGTTGAGATCATGGAAAATCTAAAGCTGGACTATCCAAAATTTATTGAACATGCAGTTCCCGGTAACCAGCAATGTGGTGTTTGTCCTGCAGATTTGCCAAATAATATGGCGGCTTATTGTGGTCAGATGACTGAAAGTCCGCAGGGATAGTTTTGCTTACACACTTGTCGGGTTTGCTTGTGGGCGTAGCACCGGTATTTAAATAGCGAGTAAATGCAATGACGGAATTTTCTTTTCTCAACGCCTTTAGTGGCGGCATCGTAATCGGCTTTGCTGTAATCCTGATGTTCCTTTGTAATGGCAGAATTACCGGCATCAGCGGCATTGTCGGTGGCATGCTGACAAAACAGAAAGAGCAATCCAGCTGGCAACTGATATTCATTCTCAGCCTGTTGGTGGGAGGCGCCTTGTATCCCTGGGTCTGGGGTCAGGATCTGGCCGTGGAGGTGAGCTCTCCCTGGTATGTCTATGTAATAGCTGGCTTGCTGGTCGGTTATGGCACGCGCATGGGTAGCGGGTGTACCAGTGGTCATGGGATTTGCGGTTTGGCCAGGTTTTCACCGCGCTCCATGGTGGCTACAGTCACCTTTATAGTAGTAGCGGCAATTACCCATACCATCATCAAGTTACTGGCAGGTTAGGGGCAAGCATGACTGAGCACAGCAAAAGTATTGATTTCAAAAATCTGCTGATCATTATTGCCAGCGGCATCCTGTTCGGACTTGGCCTGGGCATTTCGGAGATGGTCAACCCGGCCCGCGTGTTGGGTTTCCTCAATGTGCTCGGGCCCTGGGATCCAACCTTGTTGTTGGTGATGGCAGGCGCGTTGACTGTCGCTATTCCGGGCTTTCAATATGCTCGCCTGATGCACAAACCTTTCCTGGCCGTGAGCTTTAACACCCCAACCAAAAAAGACCTGGATAAAAAGCTTATCTCGGGGGCCATCCTTTTTGGCATGGGTTGGGGCCTGGCAGGCATCTGCCCCGGACCGGCTTTTGTGGCACTGAACAGTCTGGAAAGCAATGTCGCTATCTTTGTTGTTGCCATGCTGGCAGGCGTTCTGGTGCACGATAAACTGCTTCCGGGGTCCTGAACAAAAGTCCTGGATTCCCACCAGGACTGCTACCAAAGAAATTTGTTCTTTTCATTATTTTTACCCTTGAAATTTTATTTTCAGCTCCTACATATTTTTCACACCATGAGTGAATAATTTTTAGTTTTTTGTTGTCAATCGAGTACTAATCCAAGATTGGGAGAAACAGTATGAAAATAACTCAACGTTATTTTCCTGTCGTGCTGTTAGCAAGCCTCTTAACTTTTGGTGTTTTTGCTAACAGTAATGCGCAGGAAATTGTCACTTCAGAACGTCCAGGTATCGCGCCAATTCTGAAAAATATCACCCCTGCGGTGGTCAATATTTCAGTTACCGGTAGTGCGGCAATACCGCAAAGTCCCTTGCTAAACGACCCCTTTTTCCAGCGTTTTTTTGATGCGCCGGAACAACCCCAGACACGTCAGGTACAAAGTGCCGGGTCAGGGGTGATCATTGATGCTGACGAAGGCTATGTCCTGACCAATCACCATGTTGTGGACAATGCTGATGAAATCGAAATCACCCTTCAGGACAGGCGTCGGGTAACAGCAAGGTTGATTGGTAGTGATGCCGGTACCGACATTGCATTGCTGCAAATTGATGCAGATCATCTCATGGCAGTGAGTCCCTCTGATTCTGACTCCTTAAGAGTAGGTGATTTTGTCGCCGCCATAGGTAATCCCTTTGGCATTGGGCAGACTGTCACCACGGGCATCGTTAGTGCCCTGAGCCGTCAGACCCATATTAATGCGGATGGGTATGAAGACTTTATCCAGACTGATGCTTCCATCAATCCGGGTAATTCAGGGGGTGCCCTGGTGGACTACCACGGCAATCTCATTGGTATTAACTCCGCCATCATCGCTCCGGCGGGGGGTAATGTGGGCATTGGTTTTGCAGTTCCTATTAATATGGCCATGGCTGTTGTTGAACAGTTGCTGGAATTTGGTGAAGTTCGCCGCGGCATGCTGGGTGTGCAGATCACCGATCTGGATCCAGATGTCGTAACAGCCCTTGAGTTACAGGTCAGTGCCGGAGCAGTTGTATCCAGCGTCGTACCTGAATCACCGGCGCAAAAAGCTGGCATTGAACCCGGTGATGTCATCGTAAAAGTTGATGATGAAGTCATCGAGGGTGCCTCTGATCTGCGCAATACAATTGGTTTGACCCCGGCAGGCAGTGAGGTTGTGGTTGGCTTGATCAGGGACAACAGACGTCTCGATTTTGAAGTCAGAATCGGCGATGCACCCGTAGTTGCTGAAAAGGGTGTGCAAGCAGAGTCCACTTCCGTGTTTGAAGGAGCAGAGCTGGGCAATATTCCATCTTCCCATGAAGCCTACGGTGCAGTGGAAGGAGTGCTGGTAACCAGTGTCACTCAGGGCAGTCGCGCCTACAGGAATGGCTTGGAGGCGGGAGACATTATTACCGCCCTGAACCGTCAGCCGGTTTCTTCACATGCAGAATTGCAGAGCTTGTTAAGCACTTTCAGTGGAACAATTGCTGCCAACGTAATTAGAGGTGAGCAGCATTTGTTCCTGATATTAAGATAATTGTTACCTATAACTTAGGAGGTTATGAGAATGTCATTCGCAAAATGTTCACTGTCATTCCTTAAGAGTTTGACAGTTTTGTTAACACTTGTTGCAGTTACCTGCAATGTACAGGCCGCATCTATTCTTTCGCTAAGCGGTAAGGCCGCTGATGCGAAATACGAAGCGGATAGTAAAGTGCGTGTGTCAGTCATTGGCTGGTCTTCTGAGGAGCAGCTTTCAGTAGTACAGGATGCATTCAAACAATATAAGAAAGACGATGATCTTGATGCCTTTCTGGCAATACTGGAAGCGCAAGACACACGTGGCTACCTGTTTACAGCAGCTGCCACCGGTTACCGGATCAAGTATGCCTGGCAAGAAGACGCAGCCAGGGGAAAAGTAATGCATTTTCTGATTACGCCGGGGCTGAAGACACGTAATCCCTATTTGTGGAATACGCCCAACAATGAATCACCGGCCTTCAGTCTGGTCCAGATAGCCTTGAAAGATGAGGAGGGCGTTGCGAAAACATCCATGGAGGGTGAGATTGTTTTCAATGCTGGAGGTAAGTTGCACCTGGATGCATTTGAAAATCTGGATGTTTTTTCTACCATGGAGGACAGTACGCCGTATTACCTTAAATAAAGCTGATTTATTTCGCAGTTTTAGCCGCAATTACTGAAGCTTTTAACGAGAAGCCGGGGCAAGGCTTCTGTAAATGAATGCTGACATGCTTTAATGCTGTCAGCATTTTTTTTGTGATTCAGCTATGTTTGTTTTTGAAGCCCTTTTTCCCATTGTCGCTATTGCCTTTCTGGCCTGGCTTGCCGCCAACCGTCATATTGTCAGTGAAGATGACGTGCGAGTGTTTGAAAAGCTCACGTTCAGATTTCTGGTGCCTGCCATGTTGTTTTACGGGACTGCCACCGCAGATTTACCTGACGTCATGGAATGGAATTTATTATGGGCCTACTACATACCCATTTTTACTGTGTACCTGGCGGGAATGCTTATCGCCTTCCTGAACTTTGGTTCGGGTCAAGCCAGACTCAGTGTTGTCGGTATGGGTTGCGCTTATCCCAATGTCACCATTCTCGGTATTCCCATCTGTTTGCAACTGCTGGGCGAAGAAGCTTTTGTACCCATCTTCATGTTAATTGCCATTAACAATCTTTTGATTTTTTCTTTTGGCATTATCGTGGCGGAATTAAAAAGAGAAGAGGGGACAGCTTTGCGCGCTCACCTGTGGAGTGTGAGCAAGGAACTGGTTAAAAACCCCATCAGTGCCAGCCTGATCGGTGGGGCGGTAGTCAACTTTGCGGGCCTGCCAATTTATGATCCCTTGCTTGAATCCCTGTCCATCATCAGTCGCGCAGGTATACCGGCAGCCCTGATGGCCCTGGGGGCAGGGCTAAACAGATATCAGATTCGTGGCGAAATCCCCATGGCTGTCATTATTACCTGTATCAAGTTACTGGTACTGCCAGCCCTGGTTTGGGCTTTGGCATTTTTCGTCTTCGATATTGACACTTTGTGGGCGCAAACCGCAGTCCTGCTTTCCTGTATGCCGGTGGGTATTTCCGTGTATGTCTTCTCCATGCGCTACCAGACCTGTGAAAATCTGGCTGCGACGGCCATCGTTCTATCCTGCGCCCTGTGTCTTTTCAGTATCAGTTTTTATGCCTATATTCTGGGTGTGTGATTGGTAGTAAATAGTTCCAAAAAGAGACTGATCTGGGTTAGCATAAAAGAAAAAGCTGGAACAAGCATGAAAATTTTTAAAGCAGTGTCACAACGCTACGTGGCTGCATGGCTGGCAGGCCTTGTAACGGTGTTCATGGCAACACAGGGTTTGGCGCAACCTGACGAGTGGTGGTCACCTGGTGACGGCCGGGTGCTGCCAGCCTATGTTGAATACAGCAATACTTTTGGTCGCTATGGGCTGGTCAATACCCAGGGGCCTGTCGAAACCAGTGGGCATCCTTTCTTTGAACCATTGGGATCAAATGGTCGCGCCTGTGTTACCTGCCATCAACCTGCTGATGGCATGAGTCTGTCGGTGAAAAGTATTCGTCAACGTTGGGAAGAAACCGGTGGTACTGATCCGCTATTTGCTGCTTTTGATGGCATGAACTGTCCGCATTTATCTGCTGAAGATCCTGCATCACATTCTCTTTTACTTGATCGCGGGCTTATCCGCGTGCCCCTGGCCTGGCCTCCAAGAAACCAGGCTGGTGAAAACATTGAGCCCGAATTCACACTCGAAGTAGTCCGCGATCCTACCGGTTGCAATACCCATCCGGTGTATGGCATGGAAGGGGAGCGACGTGAAATTTCCGTCTACCGCCGACCCAGGCCTGCCGCAAATTTGCGTTACGTGACCTCATCATTATTTGGCGTGTCCCGGTTTGTCGGTAAAACCGGCATGCTTGCCAGTACTGATCCTGACACCGGATTGCCGGTTAACATGAACATGATGGCCGATGCCCGCGAGCCTACATTAAAAACCCAGGCCCAGTCAGCCGCCATGGGCCACCTCGAGAAACAAACCCCGTTAAGCGCCGCACAATTGGAGCAAATTACGACCTTTGAATTACAACTCTATGGGGCCCAGTCCTGGTCGGTTAGTGCAGGCAGTTTAATGGAAGAGGGTGGTCCCAGCGGTTTTGGGCCCAGAAATATGGCGACCGGTCGTGATGGTGTGTTGGGCAACAATATCACCAATTTTGTTTTCCCTATGGAAGAGCGCTGGCATGACCTGCCGGATAGTGAACATGCTATTGATGCGAATCGCATTGCTTTTCGTGAATCTGTAGCGCGGGGTCACGATGTATTTTTTTACCGGACTTTCTGGATAAAAGATGCCATGCACATCAATTCGGTGGGCCTGGGTAACCCCATCAAGCGTACCTGTTCGACCTGTCATGGCATGCACATGACGGCCATGGATACGGCCAACGGCTGGATGGATCTTGGCACCACCAATTTGCCCTGGGCGCTGGAACCACCAGTGAGCCCCTGGGCCGATAAGAAACCGGAAATGCCGCTGTTTAAAATTACCTGTCGCGCTGATCTGCCGCCACATCCTTTTCTCGGCCGTGAAATCTATACCCAGGATCCCGGCAGGGCATTAATTTCAGGTAAATGTGATGATGTAGGCGCTATCGTTATCCAGCAATTTCGTGGACTGTCAGCCAGGGCACCGTATTTCAGTAATGGCTCTGCTGCAAATTTGCGCGAACTGGTGGATTTTTATGACCGTCGCTTCAATATTCGTTACACGGAGCAGGAAAAGCAGGACCTGATAAATTTCCTGAGAGTCTTGTGATGAGAAAAATTTGGCAGTCGGTCGGAAGACTCTTTTTATTCGCTACAAGTATGTTGTGTACATTGACTTATGCGCAGGAGCAAGGCCAACGCGTACAATTTGTAGCTTGCCCCATCGTCCGTGATACAGCGACAGTCCCCTGTTGGCTAACCCGCTATGACGATACGCTGTATTACATGGGTATCCAGAGCGATGTCAGTGCTGATTTTCAACCGCCATTGCAGGGGCACCAGGTCCTGGTAGAAGGAGTGGTTGGCTCCGAGATGATTTGTGGTGGTGTGGTGCTGGAAGACATCAAGGTATCTACAATGCCGGAGCTGGATGGCAGTTGTAATACCATGTTACCGGCAGAAGAGCGTTACGTGATTGAAGTCTATCCGCGTCCCCCTGGTCCCAGTGGGGGACGGTTGGCATTTCAGGCCAACATTGATCCTCCCGTATTGGAACCATCAGTTGGTCAAAAAACTTTTACTCTGTATTTCGATTTTGACAAGGGAGTGACCTTCAGACAGCCCCGCGATTTAACCGCGATAATGTCCTATGCTGGGGAGATAAATGCTACCAGGGTGGAAATTCAGGCTTACTATGCCAGACATCAGCTCAGTGTTGGTCAGGCTCTGGATGAAAATCCTGCTGTGGCCAGGCGCAGGGCCGAACAGTTGGCTGAATTACTGCAAGGAGCAGGGCTGGAAGCGGAGTTCTCGGTGAACTGGTCAACAACTCCCCGTACCGGGAATGGCGTTGAAGACTGGCGCGGCAGGAGTGCTGAGGTTACTGTAATTCCCTAACTGGATATAACAACAATGAACAAACTTTTACTGGTCTTTATACTCTTACTTTGTAATCTTTCTGTCTTGGCCCAGGCACCTGAGCCAACGGGCTCCGGGCCTTATCCGGCGGCTATCTACTCCGATACTTCGTTGCCTACCCATACTATTTACCGTCCTGCTGATCTGGACGCCCTCAATGAGGCTCAATTGCCGATAGTTGTCTGGGGCAATGGCGCTTGTGTGAATACCAATTTCACCTACCGTGAATTTCTCGCTGAAATTGCCTCGTACGGATTTTTGGTGGTAGCTATCGGACCTTACCGGGATGCGCCGGCCCCGCCACCAGATAGAAGCGGTACCCCGGAACAATGGCCGCCTTTTGAAACCAATACCGGACTAATGATCGATGCCATCAACTGGGGATTGAGTGTGTCCGACCGGGAAGGGGTGTTATTCGGGAAGGTGGATACTGACAACATTGCCGTCATGGGCCACTCGTGCGGCGGCTTGCAGGCACTGGAAGCGTCCTATGACAGGCGAGTTTCCACCGTCCTGGTGCTCAATTCAGGCTTGTTTGATGACGGCGATCCCTACATGCAACGCTCCAGCCTGGATCGTTCCATGTTGCCAGGTCTTGAGGTTCCCACAGGTTATTTCATTGGCGGGGAAACTGATATTGCCTATGCCAATGCAGAGAAGGACTGGCCCTTGATCGAGGTGCCAGCAGTGAATCTGAATATGGATGTCGGTCATGGCGCCACCTACCAGATGCCCGGTGGCGGACCTTTCGCTGAAGCACCATTGGCCTGGCTGAAGTGGCAATTAAAAGCGGATGCAGAAGCAGCCGCCATGTTCCTTGGTGAAAATTGCGGTTTCTGTAATCGCGATGATTGGAGTATTAAGAAAAAACACCTGTAACGATTTTTTCTTTCAATAGGAAGCGGGTGGATAACAATTAGCGCGATTTGCTCTCTTTTGTGCGGTTACGCAAACGTTCCAGTAGTTGCAGCAATGGTTCAGGCTTGCTGGTAACAAAGACAAGAATGGCAATACACAAAAATAAAACCGGCCAGGAACCCCAATAAGAAAAAGGTGTGCGCCCGCTAAACATCTGCACTTCTCCCCGTAACACATCTGCCTGGAACTGCTGGGTCCTGGCAATGATCTGTCCCTTTTCATCGATGATGGCAGACACCCCGTTGTTGGTAGCACGTACCACGTAACGACCGTTTTCCAGTGCGCGCATAGCGGCCATTTCCAGATGCTGTAGCGGACCCCAGGATGCACCAAACCAGGTATCGTTACTGATCGTCACCAGGAAATCAGCAGCGCGTGCCTGCCTGCGCACAAAATCCGGGTAGACCACTTCGTAACAGATAAAAGGCGATATGGTATATGGACCGGCAGTAAGTTGAGCCTGGTTGGAAGGGCCTTTAACCAGGGAAGACATGGGCAGATCAAAAATCTGCAGCAAGGTTGAGAACACAGCGCGTAAAGGCACGTATTCACCAAAAGGTACCAGCTTCTGTTTGTGATAAATGCCTTCGCCATCACCAAGACTTGTAATGCTGTTGTGCAGTCCCGCATCAGTTCGGCCAAAAATACCTGTCACCAATGTGGCATTATTATTTCGCGCCTGGCTGCGAAAATAACTGACCACCGGTGAGCCATTCTCATACACATAGGGGATTGCGGTTTCCGGCCAGACCAGAACATCCACATCCCACAGTGGCGCGCTGAACGCATCATAGAGGTCGAGATTCTGCTGAATAAAGTCAGCATCAAACTTTTGTCCCTGATTGATATTGGCCTGAACAATGCCTACTTTTATGACAGCATCTGGTACGGGTACCACCCAGCTCAGTTTTCCGGCAAGTCCGGCCAGAATCCAGAGGAAAAACAAACCGGTAGGGATATAGGTGCTGGCTACAGCATAGGCTTTGCGTTCTTCATGTCGGTTCCAGGTGAGCACCATTTCGCCAAACCCGGCGCCAGTTATAGCGACTACCAGGCTGATGCCCATCACGCCAAAAACTGGCGCCACGCCGGAAAAACTGGAATTGATATGCGGATATCCCAGGTAAAGCCAGGGGAATCCGGTCAGGAACCAGCTCCGGAGCCATTCACACAACACCCACAAGGCGGAAAAACTGAACAGATAGAAGGAGCGATTAAAATAGCGCTGGGTGAGCCAGCACTGCAGGGCAAAAAGCATTGCCAGGCCCATGACAAACAAGGCTGTCAGGATGCCGGCAAAAAATTCAGAGGCATTACCGTACACGTTAATACTGACGAAGACCCACGAAGCGCCAACACCAAAAAATCCCAGACCAAAAAACCAGCCAACAATGGCACCTTGTCGGGGAGCCGAATGTTTAAGTGCTGCATAGAGCCCCAACACGGAAACAAAGCCCAGCAGCCACATATGATTCGGACTGAAGGCCAGGGGACCAATAGCACCCGACAGTACGGCAATAAAGCTGCGTACTGTGGTTGAGAGGGTTGGGGCGAGGGCAGGGTCAGCCATGTTATTGTCCATGTCTGCCATTAACTTACCTGGGGCTATCTTCAGCAAATACCGTAGTGACCAGTAGCAGGCGAATCTGCCTGCTATCAGCATTCAGTACTTTGAATACATAGGGACCAATGCCAACAGTTTCATTCCTGGAGGGGATATGTCGAAACTGGTCAATGACCAGGCCGCCAATGGTGTCGAATTCATCGTTTGGCAAGTTGCTGTGGAAAAATTTATTGAAGTCTTCAATAGGGGTCAGCGCTTTGACGGTGTAACTTTCCTTGTTGTAGGCCTTGATGTAATCTTCCTCGTCAACATCGTATTCGTCTTCGATCTCGCCAACGATCTGCTCCAGTACATCTTCAATGGTAATCACACCGCCCAGTCCGCCATATTCATCAATGACAATGGCCATGTGATTTTTATTCTCTCTGAACTCCTTGAGTAAAACATTCAGGCGTTTGGATTCGGGAACAAAGATAGCTTGCCGGAGTACATCCTTGAGATTGAATCGGCTTTCAGTATTGGTAATCAGGGGTAATAAATCCTTGGCCATTAGAATGCCAATAACGTCATCAGCGTTTTCGCCAATAACCGGAAAACGCGAGTGTCCGGCTTCAATGACCTTGGGAATAATTTCTTCGGGGGAGTCGGTAATATCAATGGTCGCAACCTGGGAGCGGGGAATCATGATTTCCCTTACCTGCATATCATGAACTTGTAGCGCACCTTCGATAATACTCAGACCATCTGCATCGATAATATTGTTTTGTTCTGCCTTGCGCAGAAAATCAACAATACTCTTTTTGTCTTCTACAGATTCTGTAAAGAGGTTGGTTAGTTTACCGATCCAGGAACTGCTTCCCGAATCGCTGTCAGATTGGTCTTCACTCATTGTCTGTCACGTTACTTTCGTAAGGATTACTGAATCCCAGGGAATTCAAAATACTGATTTCCAGAGCTTCCATTTTTTTTGCTGCGTCATCTTTTTCATGATCGTAGCCATACAAGTGCAGGACGCCATGAATGGTCAGGTGAGCCCAATGGGACTCTATACTTTTATTTTGATCTGCAGCTTCCTTTTTGACCAGCGGCGCGCAGATTGCAATGTCGCCTAGCAGGTTGATGTCGGTCCCCTTAATACCATCGAAGGGAAATGACAAGATATTGGTGGCACCCTGTTTCTGGCGAAAGTTTTCATTCAGAAAGGCCGACTCTGTCTCATCAACCAGGCGGATACTGAGTTCGGTATTGTCAGCCAGGGTAGCGCCATTAATCGCGCTCACTGCGGCCATGGCCGCTTCCGTCCACTGTTGAAATTCCTGGTCAGAGGGGAGCATGGTATCTGTGCAGGCATTGATCAAATCAATGGTCACGTTCATTGATGCGATCACTGTCCTTGTTCAATTCTGTAATTGATTGACGATCGTGCTTTTCATAGGCATCTACAACTTGCTGCACGATAGGGTGGCGAACAACATCCCTGGATTTAAAATAGGTAAAACTGACTTCATTGACCTCTTTGAGGATTTTACTGGCCTGGACCAGTCCGCTGGCGACCCCTTTGGGGAGGTCGATCTGGGTGACATCGCCAGTGATAACCGCAGTGGAGCCAAAACCGATGCGGGTTAAAAACATTTTCATTTGTGATGCCGTGGTGTTCTGGCTTTCATCAAGAATGATAAAGGAATTATTCAAAGTACGACCACGCATATAGGCCAGTGGGGCAACTTCAATCACACTTTTTTCAATAAGCCTGCCGACTCTTTCAAAGCCCAGCATCTCATAAAGTGCGTCATACAATGGGCGCAGGTAGGGGTCCACTTTCTGGCTCAGGTCACCAGGCAGGAAGCCCAGCTTTTCGCCAGCCTCTACTGCGGGGCGTACCAACAGTATTCGACTGATTTGTTCCTTGGCCAGGGCTTCGACAGCACAGGCTACTGCAAGGTAGGTTTTTCCGGTGCCTGCCGGACCAATGCCAAAGTTGATGTCGTGGCGCAGGATGGCCCGCACATAATTATTCTGGTTGCGGCCGCGTGGTTTTATGGAAGTCTTGGGTGTTCGCAGCAGCATGAAATCATTTTCTTCATGCGCTTCGTTTTCACTGTTGGAATTCAGTTCGTTGTCTTCCCGGTTTTGATCGGATTGTGCCCGCATCTCATTCTTGCCTTCCTGGATCGCCATATGAATCGTGTCTGGTACCAGATCATCACCCGCGGATGTCAGTTCATACAGGGCAAGTAAAATACTGGCTGCATTTTCAACCGCATCGGGTTCGCCAGTGACCATGAATTCGCCCCCCCTGTTCTGGATTTTCACCAGCAGGCGTTGCTCGATCTGTTTCAGGTGTTCGTTCAGGCGTCCGCAGAGATTAGCAAGACGTTGGGGATTATCTGGTTCCAGCACCAGGCGCTGGGAGAAGGATTGATTAGACATTTAGTGAAAAAACTGGCCTCCAAAGGCTATAAACATGAGGTCAGTATACCAACTGGCAGCGGTTTTGGTATTAATTTTTGCGCTGGAATAAACCAGGTTAAAATTTTAACTAGTTGATATATAGAAAAATATCTAAAGTTTTAGAAGTTAAAGCCCACGCTATTCACCGCTCCTTCTTAAATTATTCAGGTGAATCCACATTTTCAAACTGGAAAACAGGATGGGTAAGTATCAGGCCAATTCACCGCGCAGGGAGTTGGGAAGCGCATCAGTGATCTTCAGGTCAACGATGTCGCCAATGATGGCATGGGAATCAGTACGGAAATTCACCACACGATTGTTTTCAGTGCGCCCCTGTAATTCGCCGGGATCTTTCTTCGATGGGCCGGTTACCAATACAGCTTCAACTGTTCCCACCATGGCTTCAGAAATACTGTTGGCGTGTTGCAGGATTCGGCTTTGCAAAATACTGAGCCGTTGTTTTTTCACGTCCATTGGCGTGTCATCTTTTAATTCAGCAGCCGGTGTGCCGGGGCGTGCGCTGTAAATAAAGCTGAAGCTGTGGTCGAAACCAATTTCCGCAATCAGGTTCATGGTGTCTTCAAAATCCTTTTCGGTTTCACCCGGGAAGCCAATAATAAAATCCGAGGATATGCTGATATTGGGACGTATGGCACGCAGCTTGCGAATAATGGATTTATATTCCAGTACTGTGTGGTTGCGTTTCATAAGGGCAAGGATGCGATCAGAACCATGTTGTACTGGCAGGTGCAGATGGCTGACCAGTTCCGGCACGCTGTCATAGGTATCAATCAGGTTCTGGTTGAATTCCACCGGGTGAGAGGTGGTATAACGAATCCGGTCAATGCCATCAATGGCTGCGACATAAGTCACCAGTGTGGCCATGTCGATGACGTCGCCTTCATGACTCAGACCCCGGTAGGCATTCACATTTTGGCCCAGCAGGTTAATTTCCCTGACCCCCTGATCAGCCAGGCTGACAGCTTCCGCCAGGATATCATCCAGGGGGCGACTGACTTCTTCGCCACGGGTATAGGGTACGACGCAGAATGAACAATACTTGCTACAGCCTTCCTGGATGGTCAGAAAGGCCTGGCATTCGGAGACCCTGGGTTCAGGAAGGCGGTCAAATTTCTCGATTTCCGGAAAACTGATGTCCACAACAGGATTGCCGTTGTTGGTTGCTTCCAGTAACTCAGGCAGCCGATGCAGGGTTTGTGGTCCGAAAATCACGTCCACATAGGGGGCACGTTTGCCAATCAGGGCGCCTTCCTGGCTTGCCACACAGCCGCCGACGGCAATTTTCAGATCAGGTTTTGCCGCTTTCAGTTCACGCCAACGTCCCAGTTGATGAAAGACTTTTTCCTGGGCCTTTTCCCTTATAGAACAAGTGTTTAGCAGAAGCACGTCGGCTTCTTCAGCGGTCTCTGCCCGCTCCATATCCCGGCTTTCATGCAACAGATCAAACATACGTGCGGAGTCGTATTCGTTCATCTGACAACCGTGGGTCTTTATGAAGACTTTTTTGGGCATATTCCTGTATGGTTTGATTGAGGCCGGTAAAAAAGAGGACGGATTATATCCCCTACAGTCGTAACTCTCTAGAAAATACAGTACCTTACCTTGAAATACCGGGAATCAGCCCGATATAAGCAGCCTGAACATGAATTACGGATAGTCCCATGGCCAAAGTAAAGAAAGAACCCATCTACAAAATTGCCTTCCTGAATAAAGGACAGGTTTACGAAGTATTTGCCAAGCAGGTCTATTCCAGTGACCTCTACGGCTTCATTGAAATTGAAGACTTTATTTTTGGTGAGCGTTCCCAGGTGGTAGTTGATCCCGGTGAAGAGAAACTCAAAACTGAATTCCAGGATGTAAAACGCAGCTTCATCCCCATGCAGGCCATCATACGTATCGACGAAGTGGAAAAAGAAGGTATTTGTAAAATAGAAAGTGGTGACAATATTTCACCATTTCCTACCCTGATTTCTCCGACCCGAACCAGGGAAGAGAACTAAGCGTTTATTACCAAGAACAACATGAATTAGTTTGTAATAAAAAGTACAAAACAAGGTGTCTATAGTCAGGCACCTTTTTTTTGCACAGGATTTACCTATATTGGTAAAAATCAGGATTACTATTTAGTGATAAGTGTAAACAGACTATAGTCATTTCAAAATACAAAAAGAGGTAGGCAGCATGGCAGACAAATTACCCCAGGAAATGGAATCGGATAGTTGGGCCGGTGAGATGGGTGAGAAATGGAACAATTATGTTGACCAGTTTGAAGGCATGATTGCACCGGTCGGTGAGGCAGCAATCAATCATGCAGCATTCCAGGCGGGCGAAATAGTAATTGATATCGGCTGCGGGGGCGGTGCCACCACTTTTGATATTGCCAAACGCATAGGTGAGGGGCATGTCACCGGCCTGGATTTGTCCCGGACTCTGGTGAATACCGCAAACAAACGCCTGGCTGCATCCGGCCTGGCCAATGTTGACTTCCTGTGTGCCGATGCGGCAACAGGCAATCCTGGCAAACACTATGATGTGCTGTTTTCCCGTTTTGGAGTGATGTTTTTCGATAACCCCTATGCCGCTTTTAAAAACATGCGCACCTTTCTGAAAGATGATGGCCGTGCCAGCTTCGTTTGCTGGGGACCGCCATCTGAACAACCCTGGGTTGGCCAGCTCATGGCAATTGCAGCGAAATATGTGGACCTTCCGCCGCCGGTTCCCAATGCACCAGGCCCCTTTGCTTTTGGTGATAAAAACTATTTAAGGGATATTCTTGAGCAGGCTGCTTTCAGGGATGTCGAAATCACGCGCTGGGTTGGGAACCAGCAATTGGGTGGCCCCGGTTCGACACCGGAAAGTGCCGCACGCTTTGTTATGGATGCACTGTTTCTTGGCGATGCTTTGGCTGATCAGCCAGATGCAATCAAAGAGCAGGCTTATGGTGATGCGGTGAACTTGTTGGAAAATTTTGTGGTTGACGGCAATGTGGCTTTACCGGGTTGTGCCTGGCTGGTCAGGGCTGATTGCTGATGGCAAGTTTTCTGGTCACAGGTGGCAGTGGTTTTATTGGCAGCGCTTTGGTTACAGATCTTGTCGATGCGGGCCATGAAGTCATGGTTATTAGCAGGAAGCCCGAAAAGCATGCCGGGAAGTTTGGCGAAAGTGTTCGCTACATACGCACCTTTGCAGAAATAGATCCCGGCACAAATTTTCAGGCCATCATCAACCTCGGCGGTGAAGGTATTGGTGACAAGCGCTGGAGCAAACAGCGCAAACAAGTGCTGTTGGATAGTCGCATCTGTCTTACTGATCAGCTGGTGCAATTTCTTCAGCGACTGGAAACGAAGCCGCAAGTCATGATCAGCGGCTCCGCCATCGGCTGGTATGGTGCCCAGGATGACAAGCCCTTGTCGGAGGAAGCTGCCTTTAATCCGGAATTTAGTCATGAGTTGTGTCAGCAATGGGAGGAGGCTGCCAGCGCCGTTAAAAGTATGGGCGTGCGCTTGTGTGTTATTCGTCTTGGTATCGTGCTTGGAAACAAGGGCGGTGTTCTGAAACGCATGTTGCCCCCATTCCAGTTTGGCCTGGGTGGGCGAATCGGTTCAGGGCAACAAATGATGTCCTGGATTCATATGTCGGATGTCATAAAGGGTATTAAATTTTTACTTGATAAAAATGCGCTTGAGGGCGTGTTTAATCTTACGGCGCCACATGCAGCAACAAATAGCGAATTTACAAAGCTGCTCGGCAAAGCGCTTCACCGGCCTGCGTTTTTGCCTTTACCAGCTGTTATGGTGAAACTTTTGTTTGGCGAAATGGGTGATCGATTACTGCTCAAGGGACAAAATGTGGTTCCTGCAAGATTGCTGGATAGTGGCTACACTTTTGAATATGCAACACTCGACGACGCTTTATCAGCTATTTTCCCCCGCTGATTCTGTAAGGGGGGGTGTTATAGCTCACACTTTTTACATTAATCAATTAGAATCCTGTGACAGGCGTCATGTTTTATTTGTTGCCGGATACTATCAGTGTGCTGGCATCACTAGAATCTGACAGTAACTTCATTAATTCTTTTCGGGTGTATTATGAAAGACAGACGTGCTTTTCCAAGATATCCCATTACATTTCCGGTTAAGGTGGATCTGGCCGGACCGGAGGGGACAAAACACTTCAATACTGAATGTGTGGATCTTTCCCGCTCCAGTATCCAGATCAGTTGTGACAGTCAGGTGATTGAAGCATTGCTGGCCCAGGATGTGTATCCGCATATTGCCCAATTGCATTTCAATATGCCGGACAGATCGGTTTTTGATGTAGCCACTTAGGTAGTAACACACAGAAGGCTGGCACAAAACCATTACTACCTGGTTCTGGTATTCACCGAATTCATGGAAGGGTCAGATGAGCAACTGGCGGAGGAACTGAAGGATTTTGAGCCAGGCGGTTTACGGGTCGATACCGCCTGAGATCAAGCTGCCGGCTACGGATAATTTTGAATCCAGCCGACCAGTGAAGCGACCCAGTCCTCCTGGACATTCAGACAAGGCACCAACGTCAGGGATTCACCGCCTTCTTCCCGGAACATTTCTGAACCCTGGATCTCGATTTCTTCCAGGGTTTCCAGGCAATCGGTTACGAAAGCCGGGCACATCACCAGTACATTTTTCACACCCTTGTTTGCCAATTCCCGAAGTGTTGCTTCCGTACTGGGTTCCAGCCATTTCGCCCTGCCCAGTCGCGACTGAAAAGCAATACTGTACTGCTGCCTATCGAGTTCCGCCCGTTCTACGAACAATCTTGTCGTTTCCAGCACCTGATGTCGGTAGCAGGTGTCGTGAGCCGGTGAGGGGACCTGGCAACAATCCGGGGATGAAAGGCAATGGGAAGCGGTTGGGTCTGCCCTGGTGATGTGTAATTCAGGCAAGCCATGGTAGCTGAAAATAAGATGATCAAAATCCTGGCCGATACGCTGAACCTGCGGGGCACTTTTCACCAGGGCATCAATATATGCCGGGTTGTTATAAAAAGGTTTCAGTACATTCAGTGTTACGTTCAAGGCATGTTTTTTAATCACTCTTTCTGCCTCTTTGACAGAAGTCGTCACGGTGCTTTCGGCATAGTGCGGATAGAGGGGGATAAATAGTATCTCCTCAATACCGGGCTCATTGGCCAGCTTCAGTAATTCCGCTTCTATGGAAGGGTTGCCATAGCGCATGCTCATGCCCACCGGGATGCCAGTTTTTTCCTTGAGTGCAGCCAGTAAGTCCATGGACAGGGCTACAAGTGGCGAGCCTCTGTCAGTCCATACACTTTGGTAGGCATGGGCAGACTGCTTCGGGCGAAAGGGCAGCACAAATAAACCCACGATCAGGCGTCTGAGTAACCAGGGTAGCTGAATTACATAGGGGTCCATCAAAAACTGGTTCAGGTAGCGTCTGACAGAAGGCGTGTCAGGTTGATCCGGTGACCCCAGATTGGCCAGAAGTACTGCACGTTTGCTCATAAATCTGATTCAGTTGTGGATACGTATAAAGAAATAGTAAGAAACAACATTATATGTTACTTAACTACGCAAATCCTGAGTAAATAGATGACCCTGATAATCGAGCGAAGCTGCCAGTGAGTAAAGCTGCAATGAATACAAAATTAATTCTGTTAGCCCATGGCAGCAGAGACAGCAACTGGTGTCTTACTTTTGAGCAGGGCTTGAAGAATATCAATAAGCACCTGGAAGGTCATGCCAGTCTGGCCTACATGGAAATGGCGACGCCTGGCCTGGAAGCGGAAATCGCAAAATATTATCAGCAGGGCGTGCGCGAGTTTGAGGTCTTGCCGCTGTTTTTTGCTGCTGGACGGCATTTGCTGCATGATGTACCGGAACTGATAGCAAAGCTGCATGATCAGTTTGACGGTGTCTCTATCAGCCTGCTTGCAGAAGTAGGCAAGTACGAGGCTTTCTGGGAAGCAATGGGCCGCTTGATAGCCAGTGAACGTTCTGCAAATTAGGGGTTTGAAACACGCTTGTGACTGATCAACAGCAAACACAAACATCACCTCATAAAATACAAGTCGGTATCAGCAGTTGCCTGCTTGGTGAAGAAGTCAGGTACAACGGCGGACACAAACATTCCCCCCTATGTACACGTGACCTGTCACGCTATTTTGATTTTATTTCCGTGTGCCCGGAAGTTAGCATTGGCCTGGGCATTCCGCGTAAACCAATCAGACTGGTTGGTGACCCTTCTGACCCGGATGTCGTGGGTGTAGATGATATTTCATTCAATGCTACGCAGGACCTGAAAGATTTCTCCAATGCAAAAGTTAAAGAGCTGGATAAGCTCAGTGGTTATATCTTCATCAAGGGTTCTCCCAGCTGTGGCCTGTTTCGGGTCAAGGTCTACAATGAAAAAGGCTTTCCCCAGGAGGAAATGGGGCGGGGCGTCTATGCGAAAGTGGTGACAGACAACTATCCCTTGTTACCGGTGGAAGAGGCCGGCCGCTTACAGGATGCCGTGCTCAGGGAAAACTTTATCACCCGCGTTTTTGCCTACAGCAACTGGCAGACACTGAAACAGGAAGGTCTGACTGCGAAAAAGCTCATCGACTTTCATTCCTCTTACAAATATACCCTGATGGCGCACAATCCCCAGTCAAATTCGGCACTGGGACGATTGCTTGCCGATGTGGGCAAGCATGATCCTGATGAAATTGGTGAGCAATATTTCACAGGCTTGATGGAATCTCTCACCAAAAAAGCCAGCCGTAAAAGTCACACCAACGTGTTGATGCATTTACAAGGCTATTTGAAAAACCATTTGAGCAAGGGTGAAAAAGAAAAACTTGGTGAGGCCATCGAGCAATACCGCAGCGGCATCATCCCCCTGATTGTCCCTGTGACCGTGCTGAAAAATTTCTTTCATACCTACCCCGATGACTACATCGCCAGGCAATCCTATCTTCAACCTTATCCAGATGACCTCAGCCTGAGGAACCAGATCTGAAGATGCGGCAATCATGAACCTGGTGTGGTTTCGTTCGGACCTGCGTGTTCGCGACAATCTGGCTTTACAGGCCGCTCAAGATTTGGGCAATACCATCGCTTTGTACATCGCTACTCCCTTACAGTGGCAGGCTCACGATGATGCACCTATCAAGCTGGATTTCTGGCGCCGTAACCTGGCTGAACTGGAACAATCACTTGCTTCACTGAATATCCCCCTTATTTTCTGCCAGGTAGATAATTACACGGCTGTCCCACAGCTTATCAGCGATGCCATCAATACCTGGGGAGTAACGAGCCTGCATTTCAATGCGGAGTATGCTCTTAATGAAAGCCGCCGTGATCACCAGGTTATAAAACTGGTAGAAGAGATGGATGTTAAAACCCTTGTTCAGCATGATCAGGTCCTGTTGCAGCCAGGGTCCGTGTTAAATAACAGCGGTGAACCCTTCAAGGTGTATACACCCTTTGCAAAAAAATGCCGGATCATGATGATGCTGCCTGGGCGGCGCAAGGGACGTTCGAACCCCTCTGGATTGAAAAAGAAACCAGTACGACTTCCTGCCCAGTTAAAGTTGCATGACATTGACTGGCCCAAAGCCAATACCGACTGGGAAAAAATGTGGCCGGCAGGAGAAGCGGTCGCCCAGAAACGCTTGAAGCAATTTTGTAGCAAGGCCATCAAAGCGTATAAACAACACCGTGATTTTCCGGCAATTGCGGGAACCAGCACCTTGTCGCCCTGGCTGAATGCCGGCGTTATTTCTATCAGGGATTGCTGGCGCCAGGCGAGTATGGAAGAGTCAGGTGAAGGAGCCCAGACCTGGAAGAATGAACTGCTGTGGCGCGAATTCTATAAGCACATCCTGTTTCATTATCCCCATGTCAGTATGCAAAAGGCTTTTCGGCGTAACCTGGATGCTATTCCCTGGCGCCATGATAAAAAAGAGTTCAAGCGCTGGTGTGATGGGCAAACCGGCATACCGATAATCGATGCCGCCATGCGCCAGTTAAAAGAAACCGGCTGGATGCATAACCGTTTGCGCATGATTACCGCCATGTTTTTAACCAAGCACCTGCTCATTGACTGGCGTTGGGGCGAAAAGTGGTTCATGACACATTTAATCGACGGTGACTTTTCGGCCAACAACGGTGGCTGGCAGTGGAGCGCCTCCACAGGAACTGACGCTGTACCTTATTTCCGAATTTTTAATCCGGTAACCCAATCCCGACGTTTTGACCAGGAAGCTCGTTTTATCAGGCAATATATTCCGGAGCTTGCGGATCTGGATAACAAAAGTATCCATGACCCGGGCTTGCACAAGCCCGAGTCATATCCGAAGCCAATGATTGATTTGAAATTTGGCAGAATGAGGGCGCTGGAAACCTTTAAAAAATAACTCGGGCTTATCCGGCACTTGCTGGCTTGTTGAAGAAAGGCATCAGTAAACGGTAAGTCCAGTTATTCATCACTATGGGCGAATCCAGGGTAGTGAGACAGAGGCAATCTTCATCTTGGGAAGCCACCGGCGTATGTGTCTCTCCACGCGTGCGCACGATGTAATCACCCGCGTGGTAGTGGTCTTCCTGATCTGAAAAACTGCCCTTGAGAACAACGGTGATCTCATCTCCGCCATGGTGATGTTTCGGAATTTTGCCGCCAGCCTTGATTTCAAGCAGGGAAGATTCATGCCTTGTGTCGGCAGTTCGGATATTGGAATAACGAAAGGTCTTGCCGAGACTGCGCCAGTTCAGATTTTCAATGTTGCCATTGGTCATTTTTTCGATGGCGCGGGGTAATCCCGACTTTCCAGTGCTGTCCTTGCTTGCTGAAACTGAAGGCGCAGGTTTCTCTGCCTGTTGTACGGAACCACGGGTGTCCAGTTTTGTCAACACCTGCTCAAAGCAATCTGTGCTGACATCAGCAGGTGGTTGCTCCAGAAATAGTTCGGCCCCAAGTTGGGTAAGTTCACTGATACGCATGCGGCAGGCAGGGCAGAAATGCAGATGCGCTGCTACGCACAAGGCCTGTGATTCGGACAGGCTACCAGCCGTATAATCAATCAGGAATCTTGTATCCGGATGATATTTGACTAAAGTTTTATTCATAGTAATTAACCAATTTTCAGTTTATCCAGGTGATCTGGTCATGTATAAATTAATAAAACTACCTGTCTACTGTCAGTCGTAGTTTGCTCAGCGCCAGGCGAACCCGGGATTTTACGGTGCCCAGGGGCAAGTCCAGTTCTTCAGCGATCTCGGTATGTGATTTGTCTTCGAGATACACTTTTCTCAAAATAAAAGCCTGCTCTTCAGGTAATTCTTCCAGGGATTCATGCAGTTTTTCACTACTGCGTTGTTTAGCCAACTGGTTAAACACATCCTCGTTTTCGTTCTCAATCCAGATATCTTCTACATCAAAGCCATCTTCTGAGTGATCATTTGCAACCCGGTTATTTTGATGTCGGGCAGTTTTACGCAACATATCAATACGCGTGTTACGGGCAATGGTGAATATCCAGGTACTGGGACTGGCTTTTTTCGGATCAAAGGAGGCGGCTTTCTGCCAGATTTTGATCATGGTTTCCTGCACCAGCTCTTCTGTCATGGTTTCAGCATAGGCTGAGGATGACTGCAGGGCGGCAAAAGCCTTGATCAGGGGTGAAAATCGGGTGAACAACTCCTGAAAAGCAGCGCGGTCTTCGTCGCGGGCAATTTTTACTAAACATTCAGACCAATAGGCCGCGTCTTCACTCATGATGCGGTTGTCCATCTTCGCTGGGCACAAATGGGACTGTGCCTTGCCATGAGTTGTAGAAAATTGCTCGGTAACTGCCACGTGGATTCAATCCCGTTGTTTGTTGTTGGTTGATATCGCGGTCCAACTGGCGGTCCGGAATTAGCGACATCAGGGGATATTACGGCAATGGAGTTAAAGTGGATCATTATGTTATGACAAAGTTTATTGGCTGATCTGTTCAGATTATCATTACGTATAATCACATGATAGTGATGATAAGCCCCTAATCTGTAAAGGAAAATATGAGCCAAGCAGCCGATATAGAAAGTAATCAGCTAATTGCCAGCCTGATGACCCTGTTTGAAGATTTTTCACTGGATAACCTGTCCCGTCTGGACGAGATTTATACACAGGATGTCGAATTTGTGGATCCGGTGCATAAAATAGATGGCATTCTTTCCCTGAAACATTACCTGAAGCAAATGGCCGTCAACCTGAGCCATTACAAGATCAGGTATATTGATGTTCTCAGCGGTGAAAACAGTGCCTACCTGACCTGGGAAATGGATTTTGCCAGCAAGAAATTAAGTGGCGGTGAAATAATTACCGTAAGGGGCATGAGCCATCTCAAATTTACCAGTCGCGTCTATTTCCATGAAGATTGTTACGACCTGGGTGCCCTGGTCTATGAGCACTTGCCTGTGCTTGGCGGTATTACGCGTTCCCTGAAAGGCCGCCTGGCAGGGATGGGTAATTAAGCATGAATAATTCTCCATTACGCAATGTCTGGATAACAGGTGCCAGTTCCGGAATAGGAAAGGCCATGACAACGCAATTGGCTGCACAGGGTCACAGGGTTTATATCAGCGGCAGAAACACCAGCGCTCTGAATGAACTGGTCGAAAAAAGTGTTGGAAATATAGTAGCGATCCCCTGTGATATCAGTGATGACAAAGCCATGGCAAGCTTATTTGATAAGAAACATATTGCTTCACTGGATACCGTCATCCTTTGTGCAGGCACCTGTGAATATATCGACATGCCCTTGCTTGATATCAACAAAATCAGGCGGGTAGCCGTCACCAATTACTTTGGAGTGGTGAATTCCTGCATTGCCGCCTTACCCCTGTTAAGAAAATCATCACTGCAGCCACATATTATCGGGATTGGCAGTATGAGCAGTTACGTGGGTTTTCCCCGGGCTGAAGCCTACGGTTCCTCCAAGGCTGCCATGAGTTACTTTCTTGAATCCTTGCGCACTGATCTTGATCAGGAAATTGATGTCACCGTGGTTTATCCCGGCTTTATCAAAACCCCGATGACTGACCAGAACGATTTTCCCATGCCTTTTTTGATGACGGCTGAGAAGGCGGCAGAAGTGATATTAAAAAAAGCTGAAAAGCATCCGTTGACCATTGCTTTTCCTTCCCGATTGCACCTGTTGCTGCAAACCATGAAAGTTTTTCCCCGACTCTGGTATTCAGTGATAGCAGCAAAAATCAGTCGCTCCCAGGCAGCAAGCTCATGAAGATAGCAATTATCGGCAGCGGTATTTCCGGATTAACAGCAGCACACACGCTTGCCCCGAAGCATGAGGTCACGTTGTTTGAAGCGGCCGAACGGCTTGGTGGTCACACCGCGACCATGGACGTGGAAGTTAAGGACCAAGCCTATGCTATTGATACCGGTTTCATTGTGTTCAATGACTGGACCTATCCCGAGTTCATCAAACTGATGTCAGGTCTGGGTGTTCAGAGTCAGCCTACGCAGATGAGCTTCAGTGTCAGTGATGCGGACTCAGGCATCGAATATGCCGGCTCCAATCTGAACAGCCTGTTTGGCCAGAGGCGCAATCTGCTATCACCGCGTTTTCTGACCATGGTGAAAGATATTCTCAGGTTTAATAAAGAGGCTGAACAGCACCTGGCTAATAATCCGACCTGTGCTGACATGACTCTGGGTCAATACCTGGCATACTATGACTACTCCAATGTCTTCAGGGATTTGTACCTGATTCCCATGGGTGCTGCGATCTGGTCATCCAATACCGATATGATGCTGAATTTTCCCCTGCAATTTTTTGTGCGTTTTTTCCGTAATCACGGCCTGTTGAATATCAAAAACCGCCCCCAATGGCGTGTCATCAAGGGCGGATCGAGATCTTACATCGAGCCGCTAAGTGAAAACTTCAAAGACAGGATCGAATTGGGCAATCCGGTATTACAGGTTACCCGCGTACAAAAAGGAAATGACAGGCCGTGCGTCAGGCTGGTCAGTAAAAACTTCACGGCCGATTATGATCAGGTCATTTTTGCCTGTCACAGCAACCAAGCCCTCAAGATTCTCGGCGATGCGTCGGTTAATGAAAGAAGTATTCTGACAGCTATTCCCTACACCAAAAACGAGGTAGTCCTGCACACAGATGCCAGCCTCTTGCCGCAACAACGACGCTGTTGGTCCAGCTGGAATGTGGCATTGGCGGGAAATACCATTGAAAGGCCCAGGCTTACCTACAATATGAACATCCTGCAGGGTATCCGGTCTGAGGAAACCTTTTGCGTGACCCTGAATCAGTCTGCTGACATAGATCAAGCCAAAATTCTCGGCGAATATGAATACGATCACCCGGTTTTTACCGAGGAAGGCATGCAGGCGCAACAGCGATGGCAGGAAATCAACGGCGTGAACAACACCTGGTTTTGCGGAGCTTACTGGCGCAACGGCTTTCATGAAGATGGAGTCTGGAGTGCGCTGAGGGTTGCCCGCGAACTCAATGTCCTTGCTAAAGAGTTTGTTAAGCAGGAGTCGCCTCAACTGGCGATGGCGGTGTAAAACCAATGCTTGCTCACAACAGTCATAACAGCGGCATCTTTGAAGGCATTGTCAGTCATTGTCGCTTCAGTCCACGCAAACACCGTTTCAGTTACCGGGTTGGCATGCTGTACCTGGACCTGGATGAACTGGACTCCCTGTTTTCCCGCAACTGGTTCTGGTCGGTGAACCGTTTCAACCTGGCCTGCTTTTTACGCAAGGATTACCTGGGTGACCCTGAGTTGCCACTGGCTGAGGCCGTCAGGCAGCGGGTTTGTGAGGAAACCGGAGAAAAATTCTCAGGTCCCGTAAGAATGTTAAGTAACCTGCGCTATTTTGGTTACATTATTAATCCGATTACCTGTTACTACTGTTTCGATAACAGCAATATCCTCAGGTACATCGTGGCGGAGGTTACCAACACGCCCTGGCATGAAAAACACAGTTATGTCATTCCCGCGGCACCAGACAAAGCCTGCACTGTTTCACGCTTTGCCAAAGCGCATCATGTATCGCCCTTTATGCCAATGAATATGCAGTACAACTGGCGCAGTAATGTCCCCAACAATATACTCAGTCTCTATATGGAAAACACACAGGTTGAGAATGGCGAAATACAAAAAGTATTCAATGCGTCCATGCATTTAAAAAAGCACGAGCTGACACCAGCGGCGCTGAACAGGTTTTTATTGGCGTACCCGTTTATGACTTTGCAGGTGGCCTGGGGCATATATTGGCAAGCGATGAAACTGTGGTGGAAACGTATTCCCTTTATTCCTCATCCTCGAAGTAAAGCAGCAAAGACCAAGCCAATGGTCAGTGTGAAGTTGGATCATTAACCCCAAGAATTAAATTTTCAGGAGCAAGAAGTGAGAATTACTGCTATAGATCAAGACAAAAGCAATTCCCTGTCACTGTTGGATATGGGGGAGCTGTCACACAAACTGGCGCGTCGTGCGATTGTTGCCATTCTGGAAAATTTGAGCGTGGGCTCGCTGGTCCTTGAAGAAGCAGGGCAGGTCACCTGGTTTGGTAACCGCGAGGACACGCTGGTGACTGCCCGTATCGCAGTGAAGGATCCAGCTGCGTTTCTGTCAATACTCAGAGACGGCTCTACGGGGGCTGGTGAAGCCTACATGCTTGGCTACTGGGACACACCGGATTTGCTGGAAGTAGTGCGACTCTTTGTTCTTAATATGCACACACTTCAGGACATGAGCAAAAAGCAGCCGCTCTTGCGACAGTTGGCGGGAAAAATGTTTCATGCCCTGCGCCCAAACTCAACCGAGGGCTCAAAGAAAAATATTGCTGCTCATTATGACCTGAGTAACGATTTCTTTTCCCTGTTCCTGGACTCCACCATGGCCTATTCCGCGGGCATCTTTAAAACCTCTGAAGATAGCCTGGAACAGGCTTCCCTGAACAAGTTTCACCATATTTGTGAGCGCCTGCAATTAACACCGGAAGATCATTTGCTGGAAATCGGGACTGGCTGGGGCGGACTGGCTATACATGCAGCAAAAAATTTCGGCTGCCGTGTCACCACCACCACGATTTCCCATGAGCAATACCTGCATGCCTGCCAATGGGTGAAGCAGGAAGGGCTGGAAGACAAAATTACCCTGCTGGAAAAAGACTATCGGGAACTGGATGGCAAATATGACAAACTGGTTTCGGTCGAGATGATTGAAGCGGTAGGAGTCAAATACTACGACGAATATTTCCGCACCTGCAATAATCTGCTAAAAGAAGATGGGCTAATGCTGATTCAGGCTATCACTATTTCAGACCAGCGCTTTGAGCAATCGGTAAACAGCATTGATTTCATCAAGCGTTATATTTTCCCCGGTGGTCAGTTGCCGTCTAATGCGGTTATTACCGATCGCCTTGCCAGTCAGACCAATATGCAAATGATTGGCATGGAAGATATCACCCTGGATTATGCGCGCACTTTGCAAGCATGGCGTGAACGCTTCTGGCAAAGCATTGATGATGTGCGCAGCCTGGGTTCAGACGATATCTTTATTCGCATGTGGAATTACTACCTGTGTTTTTGTGAAGGCGGATTCAGGGAAAGAGCGATCCATACCGCACAGTTTCTTATGGCAAAACCACAATTCAGGAATTTGCCCCGCATTTCCTGAGGTGCAGCGTGCTAACATGCCTCCGGTGTTTACCTGATCCGGAGATTAGCCATTGGCTAAGGCCCATCCTTTTGAAAGCCTGACCCCCGACGTGGTGATTGATGCCGTGGAAAGTACCGGCATAATTTCTGATGCGCGCATTCTTGCGCTCAATAGTTATGAAAATCGGGTCTACCAGGTTGGTGTGGAAGATGGTGAACCGCTGATCGCCAAGTTTTACCGACCGGAGCGTTGGAGCCGGGATCAGATTCTGGAAGAGCATGCTTTTTCACTGGAGCTGGCCGACCTGGAAATTCCTGCGGTTCCGCCTATCCCGATTGGCGACTCTACTCTGGGTGACTTTGCCGGCTTCATGTTTGCCCTGTTCAATCGACGGGGTGGGCGCAGTCCTGATCTAAGTCTGGATAATTTGCTCATCATGGGCCGCTTTATTGGCAGGCTGCATGCGGCAGGCGCTATGAAACCCTTTGTGCACCGCCGCACCCAGACGGTTGAATATTTTGCTGAAGACAGTGCCAGCTATCTTCTCAACAATAACTTTATTCCTGCCAATCTGATTGATGCCTATGCGTCCTTATCTGCAGACCTGATAAAGCGCATTCATGGTGTCTTTGCTTTAGCCTCTGCGCCAAAACAAATTCGCATCCATGGTGACTTTCACATGGGCAATGTTTTGTGGCGCGATGACACCCCGCACATCGTGGACTTTGATGACACCATGACTGGTCCGGCGATGCAGGACTTGTGGATGCTGTTATCGGGTGACCGTCAAACGCAGCAGGCACAGCTCAGTGAGTTGATTGATGGGTACAATGAATTTTATGATTTTAATCCCGGTGAGCTGGTGCTGATGGAAGCCCTGCGCACCATGCGCCTGATGCACTACAGTGCCTGGCTGGCCCGGCGTTGGGATGACCCGGCTTTTCCTCTGGCCTTTCCCTGGTTTAATACGGAGAATTACTGGGCAGGGCACATCCTGGAATTACGCGAACAACTGTCAGCCCTGGAAGAAGAACCGCTCAGGCTTTTTTAACGATGCATAGAAACGCATGGATAGGATTTTTGCTGTCATTGCTCACGGCTTTGCTATGGGGAACACTGCCAGTCGCCTTTGTTTTGCTGATAGGCAAGATGGATACCATTACCATTACCTGGTATCGCTTCATGGTGGCAGCGGTCCTGGTGTTTGCCATTCTCTGGCGACAGGGCAAACTGCCCGCAGTACAGCGTATGGATACACGCACCAATGTACTCATTGTGCTGGCGGCTTCAGCACTGGCCGGAAATTTCCTGCTCTACCTCAGCAGCTTGTCCTATCTCAACCCGGAAAGCGCTCAAGTACTGATTCAACTCGCTCCCTTCATCCTGATGTTTGGCAGTATATTTTTCTATGGTGAAAAATTCGGCACACTGGAGTGGTTGGGTGTTGTCTTGCTGCTGACTGGATTTTGCCTGTTCTTTAATGACCGGCTGGCGCAAATATTCACCTCGCTCAATGATTATTCCATTGGCATTTTACTGATGGTGCTGGCTTCCCTGAGTTGGGGGATTTATGGCTTGCTGCAAAAAACCCTGTTGAAGAAAATGGACTCCGTGCAATTGACCAGCCTGATGTACCTGGGTGGTGTTATCTGGTTGCTACCATTTATCAAACCTGCCAGCATTTTTGATTTGAATACTATTCAATTCAGCGCGCTGGTCTTTTGTTCTGTCAACCTGATCCTGGCCTATGGTGCTTTTACCGAAGCATTGCAGGTCTGGGATGCCGCCAGGGTCAGTGCTGTGATTACACTGGCGCCGCTGTTCACCATTGTTAACATGGCAATTGTTGTGAAATACTGGCCTGACTTATTTGCTGACAGTGATCTGAACTGGATGGCCTATCTGGGTGCCATCATTGTGGTGGTCGGTTCCATGCTGGCAGCTCTGGGGCATAATCTGAACAAGCCGCGACAAAAGGCAGTGCCTGTTCTGTCTGAATAAGAGGCAGGCCTTGGGAAGGGTAGTGCGTGTTTCGTAACCAGTGTATAAATTTCAAAGTCTGGAAGGCATCAAACCAGTTGTGAATATGGCGATCGAATACTTTTTTCGACGTACTATGACTGAAGGCATGCGCCAGGGGCTTCTGAATGCCAAGGGCATCAAGGCACGCTAAAAGAATGCCGCTTTCCGCATCCTCCAGGCCGGTTTCCTTCCGGTATCGGTTTATATAGCCAACAGTCAGACTTTTTTGTTGGTCATCCCACAGGTGTCGGGACAATTCATGCCAGGATTTAAGAATGACAAAGCAGCGCGGATGGTAAAACAGAAACTCTTTGTTAGGGTTTTCAAGAGCTAGTATCTTGTTCAGCGCCGGTCCGGTGCCAAATGGCACCCTGTCTGATTGTCGACACTCCAATGTAATTGGGCTGGACTCCAGCGAAACAATTCTGCCGATTTTTCCCAACTTGTTCAGAAGATAAAAATCTTCCCCGGCTTCGCGTTTGGGAAAGCCCCTTGCCTGGGCATAGTGCAGGGCATTGATGACCAGAGTGCTGCCGATGGTGTGAAAGGCCCAGGGAGAGCCGGCCCAGGTAAGTGCGTGCACATAGTAATGCAGTGACAGGTCATATAGTTGTTGTGCCTGGGAGACTGCCGGGTTCGCATGTACGGAGTGTTTAAAGGGGTAAAGACCAGCACTGGTATCAACCGGGTTCAGTGCATTGATGGCATCCAGGTAATCGGGGGGCAGTTGGGCATCGGCATCCGTAGTATGAATCCAGGGGGTGCTTATCCTGTTGTCGTGGATCAGCTGGCATGCGATATCGCAGGCTATTTTTCTGGCATGGCCGACACCACTTTTATCCTCCATCAGGTAACCAGGTGTGCAACGATCAACCAGCAACAGGTCCTGACCATGGGGGCCTTCCCGCAAAGTCAGGTTTTCAGCTAAATCGCTTTTCAGCGCACAGTTTTCTGTCAGGTGATTCAACAAATCCCGTGTCAGTTGCAATAGCACCTTGCTGGCTTTGTCTGAGGCATTCACGACAAGGATGACCAGAATATTTCGGCCGGAAATGTCTTTTAGCAGTGTTTCCAGAAAAGTTACCGGTTCTGCAAAAGCCGGTATGCATATAACGTAGTCATAGCCGCCAGTAATGCCATCCAGGATGCCGGCTTCGCTTTCCGCGTAGTGCTCAAGGTATTTCTGCAGTGCCATGCCCCATATTACCAGCACTTGTCAGGCATACGGCAGTTAATCCGAATGGGAGTATTTTTCGTATAAAAGGGATGTTCAGGAATATTTTTACGATGAATGCCAAACAGTTTTTGCCAGACCGTTATCCTTTGTGGTTGATGGACCTGGTGCTATTTAAAATAAGCTGGATTGTACTGGTCATTTTTCAGGGTCAGGCAATTATTCCCGCCATGGGTATTATCCTGCTTAAAGTCTTTACCTGGCCCGATATACATAAGTCACTGAACATGATTGTGACTACACTTGTTATCGGGCTGATTATGGATCTGTTTCTCACGGTCACCGGTGTGTTTGTGTTCCCGGATTACAGAATGCCTTTTTGGCTGGTTTTACTCTGGGTGTCATTTGCCTTGACCCTGCCAAGAGGCTTTTCATTCATTGCTGGTTTACCTCCGTTGTTTCAGGCCGTTGCCGGCATGCTAGCTGGCAGCGTTGGTTATTTTGCCGGTTATTTGTTGGGCGCGGTAAGCTTTGGCTTTTCATTGAGTGCAAGTTTGCTGTTTATTGGCTTGCTGTGGAGCGGATTCATTCCCTTTCTGTTCTGGCTTGAAAAATTTGTCGGGCAAAAAGTTAACAGCGTGTCATGAAATTTTTCAGCATGTTGAGCATTGTTTTGCTGCTGTCAGTCCCGCTGCAAGCGCAGATTTCATCAGCGCAATTGCCCTGGCAGGAACTGAATCAGGTTGGTGAAGCCAGGCTGAATTTTTACTTCTGGCCGGTCTACAAAGCCAGCCTGTATAGCAACACTACTGCTTTCAACTTTCCGATGACTCGCCCCTTTGCCTTGCAAATTGATTACCTGCGCGCCTTTACCCGTCAGCAGCTTGTGGAGGAAACCCGACGGCAATGGCAAGTGATGAGTGGCGTGAGTGACGAGGAGACAGGCAAGGCCATTCAGGATGACTGGCTGCAGCAGCTTGATCAGATTTTAAGAGATGTAAATAAAACAGATGTGATCACCTTGTATGTAGACCAGGCAGGAAGCAGTGCATTTTATTTTAACGAAACGCTACTGGGCGTTATCAACGACCCGGTTTTTAGTGAACGCTTTGCCGCCATCTGGCTGTCAGAGCAAACTACCCGCCCTGGATTCCGAAAATCCTTGCTGGGTCTGGATGTCTAGGAAATATCAACATATGCAAAAGCTAATTTTAGTGTTACTGGTTTTCTTGCCTGCTTGCAGTCGGGTGGCGCTTGATGACTATCAGGGCACAAGCCCAGAACTTGATTTAAAAACCTTTTTTGATGGTGAACTGATGGCCTACGGGATTCTTCAGGACAGATCCGGACGAGTAACCCGTAAATTTACGGCCACGATAGATGCCTCATGGTCCGGCGACCAGGGCACCTTGGTCGAACACTTTGTTTTTGACGATGGCGAAGAACAGGATAGAACCTGGCAGCTCACCTACCATGGGGATAAGCGTTACAGTGGTGTTGCTGGAGATGTGGTTGGTATAGCGAATGGCCAGATAGCTGGCTCTGCCTTTAATTGGCGCTACCAGCTAGATGTTCCCTGGGGTGACAGCAGTATCGTGCTGAGCCTGGATGACTGGTTGTACCTGGTGGAAGAAAACCACCTTATTAATCGCACTGAATTACGTAAATTTGGTTTCAAGGTTGCAGAGCTGACCCTGGTGATTGAAAAAAATGAATAAAGAGATTCAGGAGTGTTGATTAGCCATGGCAGATTCAATTCATCACATCGCTATTCAGGTCGATGATATAGCCAGAGCGGTTGATTGGTATACAGAACAGTTCGAGGTAGAGGTCACTTATCAGGATGAAAGCTGGGCCATGCTCGCGTTTGCCAATATGTCACTGGCGTTGGTGTTGCCGGGGCAACACCCGGCACACTTTGCCCTGGAAAAACAGGATGCCGGTTTGTACGGCCCTCTGACCCGCCATCGGGATGGTACAGCCTCCGTTTATATTGCTGATCCTTTTAGCAATGCGATCGAACTTATTCAGCTGCCGGAATAACTGCAAAGCCGTTGCGCGGGTTGATGGTTTCCCCCGCAACAACTGCATCTATCCAGGCACCAGCACTGCGGCCGTCTTTCATTGGATTACCGCGGATGGAGATAGGTGTCCCGGGGGGCAGGTCGCCCTTGCGTATACCGGCGCGCATCAAGGTGCTGGGTCCTTCCGCTTCAAAACCCCAGGTTGTAACAGAGCCATCCGCATTGGTGACATCGACCAGCAACCACGAATGGGGGTTGGTATATTGAAATTCGCGCACCACACCCGAGACTTCGACCACTGTGCTGCCATCAAACATGGCGCCCGAGTGGTGGGCATAAGCCACGGGATAAAGGATAAAGGATAAAAGATAAAGAAAAGAGTACAGAGTGCGTTTCATAGTCATAGCAATTTTCACCTTGGAATATTTTTGACAGCTTCATCGGTACTGACAGCTGCATCATTTTCAATAAAATCAAAATCCGGAAACTGGCTGGTGCCTTCGTCGGTAATGATGATGTCATTATTCTGATTTTCCTGGCAGTCCCAGTAACGAATCCGTAAAAAGTTGTCATCATTGGCCAGCTCGGTCCAGCTTTGACGGGTATACCAGGGTTCGGCGAGATTGACCGGGTCAAACACCCAGTAGTCTGCTTCCAGGGTGTTGCCATCCACTTTTTTCCAGCGCTCTACCACTTCCACCTGGTCAGAATAATCCGGCTGGGTCCCACGTTGATATTGGCCACTGTAAAGGTACATGGTGTGGGTAACTAACATACCGTCAGTCCAGAAACCGATGGTATCGCCGTTTGCCGACGCATAGGCATCTTCAGGCAAGGTATGGGCACTGCCATCGGTATAGACGCGGCGTACATCATTGACCATTTCATTGACCAGCCAGGTTTGATTCGGGGTGACAATGAATTCATGCAGAAAGGGTTCGGTGGCCCAGCGCGGATAGCCAGGAGGGCGGCAATCGGAAATGGGATCGTACTCTCCGCCAGTAGCGGCCAACTGATCAATTTTACGCTGTCTGGCTGCGGCGCCAGCAGGGGTGAGTTGTGCTGTGGTTACATTGCCTCGGATGTCAGGGTCAAAGGAGAGGCCGCCGCCAGTACGGGTAAAAATTCCGGACCAGTCATAGGCTGCTTCATCCATTTGCTGCCATGACAGGGTTTCACCGCCATCGGCTGCCTGCTCGAGGAATTGATATAAGTCCCAGGCGGTATTGAATTGTTCGCCGAAAGCCTGCAGGCGCACTTTCTTTACCGCCCAATTCTCATCTTTTTCCAGCCAGCCGGGAGCTTCCTGTGCAACCAACAAGCCTGGCGTCATGGCAAAGAGTAAAAGCAAAGATACCGCAACGATATATCTTGATACAGGCATGGTCGGTTCTCGTTTTTGTGTTGAAACAGAAGCATAACGACAGAAAGATGAGGGTGTCCAGTATGACAGCTTTATCAGTGGCAAATAAAAACCCCTGCACGAGGGCAGGGGTTTGGTAAGGGGTGAAAAATTCCGGAAAGCTACTATTGAATTGCGTGTGGCTACAGTGCCCACCGTCAATGGAGAAAGTGCGGTTCTGCGTATTCTGGCCGCCGGCAATGCACTGCCTATGGAAAAGCTGGCTCTTAGTGAAAGCAATTTCGATATGGTGGTTGAGTCATGTAAAAAACCCCACGGTTTGCTTCTGGTTGTTGGGCCCACGGGTTCGGGTAAAACCACAACACTGCATGCCGTTCTGGGACACATCAACAAGCCGAACAAGAAAATATGGACCGCAGAAGACCCGGTAGAAATTACGCAACCCGGTTTGCAGCAAGTACAGGTTCAGCCAAAAATTGGCTTTACCTTTGCCGATGCCATGCGGGCTTTTTTGCGCGCTGACCCGGATGTCATTCTAATCGGTGAAATGCGCGATAAGGAAACCGCATCCATCGGTGTAGAAGCCTCATTAACGGGCCATCTGGTACTTTCAACATTGCATACCAATTCGGCCCCCGAAACAATTACCCGCCTGCTTGATCTGGGCCTGGATCCGGTGAATTTTTCAGATGCCTTGCTGGGAGTACTGGCCCAGCGCCTGATGCGTACGCTTTGTGTTGACTGCAAGGAGGCTTATTACCCTGAGGAAAAAGAAATCAATCACCTTATTGATCAATATGGCCGGGAGCAGTTTTCAGAACTGGATGTGGACCCGGCCAATGTTGAATTATTCAGGGCTACCGGGTGCGATAGTTGTGGCGGCCTGGGCTACAGGGGCCGAGTTGGCATACACGAATTTTTGCCGGGGACACAAAGTCTGCAAAGCCTGATCTACCGCAAAGGCACTGCAGACGAAATCCTTGAGCAGGCCTTATCGGACGGTATGCGCACCCTGAAACAGGATGGCATTGCTAAGATTTTTATGGGCTTAAGTGATTATTCCCAGCTACTCAATGTCACCGCGGAATAAACCAGAGACAGTGCTTGCTTAAGCTGAAGAAAATTCAATAAGCAGGGCAATCAAATCAGGGTTTTTCACCGGTTACTAAAGAGTAATAGCCATAAGAGCGCTGTGCTTTGATATTTTTAAAGCCGGCAGCAGTCAACATCGCTTCAAGTTGATTGTAGGTAAATTGCTGACCCTTGGTACCCCAGGTCATCAGGAAGGAAAAGGCAACGGGAGCGCAAGGGGCGTCGCCACTTTCATCCAGTAACATTTCCTGCAGGCAAATCCTTCCTCCTGGCGCAAGAGCGTCAAAACTTTTTTGCGCCAGTTCAGCGCAGGTTTCAATACTCCAGTCATGAAATACATTGGCAAAAAAGTGGGCATCATAGCCTTGTGGCCATGCTTCACGGAACATATCCACTGCCCGGGTATCAACACGATCCGCAACACCGGCTTTGGCAATGTAGTCATCAGCAACTGCGCAGACAGGTTTCAGTTCCATGATGGTGCATTGCAACTCTGGATACTGGTTGGCAATGGCGCTGGCATAACAGCCCGAACCGCCACCGATATCCAGAAGTTTTTTCACACCGGTAAAGTCACAGGTGTGTGACAGGCCAACAGCAGAAGCCATGGAATGACAATGCATGTAATCGGTGATGGTGCGCGCAAATTCCGGATCCATTTCCCCGGATTCCCAGCCATCGGCGGCTTCCCGTTCTTCTTTGGTTTCACCGTCGCGAATGTTTTCCAGGTAAATTTTATAGTTTGGTAAAGACTGTGAGGTCCAGTTGAAGAAGGATCCCCAGAAATAGGGGCTGCCTTTCAACATGTAAGTCCGTGACAAATTGTTGAGCTGGTATTTACCCTCGTGCCTGTCAAGCAGGTCCTGAATTTTCAACATGGCGAGCAGGGCTTTCATGCCACGCTGTGAATAACCCAGTTTTGCTGTAATTTCATCAGCACTCAGTGGATTCTCCAGAGCTTCAAAAATGCCCAGTTCCAGAGCCAGGGCAATAGCGTGGGTATTGTAAAGACTCAACATGGAGTCCCAGATTTTGGTGTCGTCTATGACAGGTAGTGCAGGGTTCATTTATTGTTATTTCCTTTTACTAAAATAAAAAGGGTAAAAAGGGGACAGTGACTTTAGAATAATTAAAGTCCCTGTCCCCTGAATTAGACCTCTGAATTACCATCCACATTGTCTGAACTGATTCTGCTCATCCAGCCAGGTTTTCAGGGGGGCAAAATAATCGATGATGGCAGAAGCATCCAATTCTCTCTGTCCAGTCATGGCTTCCATGGCATCCTGCCAGGGTCGGCTGATGCCCATCTCCAGCATGGCATTGAGTTTCTCCCCGGCTTCCTTGCTGCCATAGATTGAACAGCGATGCAGTGGACCTTCAAAGCCGGCTTCTTCGCATAAAGCACGATGAAACTGGAACTGCTGAATATAGGCCAGGAAATAACGCATGTATGGGGTGTTGCCCGGAATATGATATTTGGCACCCGGATCAAAGGCATCATCCGGTCGGGCGATGGGTGCAGTGACGCCTTGATAGTCACGGCGCAGATCCCACCAGCCCTGGTTGTATTCATCGGGCGAGATTTCACCGTTGAACACCTGCCAGCGCCATTTGTCTATCATCAGTCCCCAGGGCAGGAAGGCAATTTTATCCAGCGCCATACTCATCAAATATCCCAGGTCACCTTCTGCAGGGGGTTCCATATCCAGCCAGCCGATATCCACCAGATATTTGGGTGTAACCGACAGGGCGATAGTATCGCCGGTGGCTTCGTGAAAGCCGTCATTGGCACTACCACGAAATAGCGGCGGCTGATCCTTGTAGGCACGCTGGTAAAAATTATGTCCCAACTCATGATGAACCACGCGAAATTCTTCGGCAGTCTGATCAATACACATCTTGATACGCAGATCATCTTTATCATCCAGGTCCCAGGCACTGGCATGACACACGGCCTTGTGATCCACTGGTTCGGAAAACATGGAGCGCTCCCAGAAGGTATCGGGAAGGGGATCAAAGCCCAGTGATATAAAAAAGTTCTCGGCAACTTTAACGATATCCTCGGGACCAGAAGTGTTTTCCTGTACTAATAAGTCCAGGTCGTAGCCAAGATCTGAGGTTGCAGGTTTAACAATATCGTATAGCGCACTCCAGTCCTGTGCCCATTGGTTGCCCAGCACATGGGCTGGAATAGGACCTGTAGGTGGAACAACTTCCGGGCCATAGTAATCACTGAGCTCGGCGCGGACATGGCAGTGCAGGGCATCGTAAAAGGGTTTCACTTTAGCCCACTGGGCATCGGCATCGGCAGCAAAAGCATCGGGAGACATATCGTACTTGGCGCGCCAGAACGTACTGAGATTGTCATAACCCAGTTCCTGGGCGCCGAGGTTGCCGATTTCCACCTGGCGTTCATACAGAGTCTGCATGGGTTTTGAGACTTCGCGCCAGTTTGCCCAGAACTCAAGCAGTTCGTCCGGATCGCGGCTTTCACGCATCAGGTTTTCGATCTGATCGCCGGAGTAACATACTTCCTCCCCGGTAATGCCTTCATTACGGCAGTATTCACCGGACCCGTACATGGCCGCCATTTCCGAGCCGATTTCCGCCAGCTCACGACTGAGTTCTGAATCACTCGGTGATGGAATAACCAGGAATTGTTTTAACAGTTCCATCTTGCGGCGATTGTCAAAATCCAGGTCCAGGTCATTGAAGCGAGCTGCCGCATTGGCGTACTCCACTGACAATTCCAGGAAACGCTGATAGGCCAGGGCCTCGACCCGTTGGCTGTCATAGTTGATGTAGGTGGCAGCTAGCCATGCAGCGTGCGCATATTCATGGCTTGCTGCTTCCAACCGGCTTTCAGCCTCGGTCAGGAAGGCCTGGGCTTCAGCTGTTGTAGGCGGCGCTTGTGCAGCGATGACTGCAGGAGAAAATAAACAGGAAAGTATTACCTTGATCATTGTGTTGTGCAGGAAGCCGGGCAGGTTCATGGGGAATCTCCTGGGGTCTTATTCGCTTTCATCAAAGGACAGGGGCAGATTGCCGTTATAGGGGGGCCAGTTTGGCACCGGCTGTGTTGGTGGGGCGTAAAACATGGCGCCATGGACATGGCGGATAAGACCGTCCTCAATGCTGATCGTGTGGGTGAAATGGTTGCGCCAGCGTTCGTTGCCAGGACGGCGCAGAAACACGACCGACATCATCACGATCTGCTGTTCCACGTCTACCACCTGTACGCGACGGCCAGCAATCTGGGCCAGGCCGAAATCACCTGCTGTTCGACAGTCGGAAGTCCCGTTGTAGCCGGTTGCCCCTTCAGCCAGCGGACCACCGAAGGTTGGAAAGCCATTTTCGCGTCGTGAACAGCCCGGGTGCCCTTTGATGACCTTGCTGTTCTGGGCAATGATGCCGTCGAAATAGCTGTTGCCGACGGCAATCAGGTCATCGCGGTTGAAGCGGCGCTCCAGTGGGACGAAGCCTTCATTGGGCGGATTGGCAATCAGGTTGTCGGCATCAAAGACTACGCCGCCCGGTTCACCAGTGATACCAACATCGTCCTCGCGACCGATGTGCCATTCCGCTTCGGTAATCTGGTTGTTGGCGACTTTCAGGCGCAGGGCCACCACGGCGAGTTCGTCATTTTCCTCCAGCAGGCCAAAAAAGCCGGCGCTGCTGCCTTCAGGATCGTAGTAGCGCCGCTGTAATTCACCAAGGCCGGTTACGGTCGACCACAGGCCCTCATCATTGGGAGTGACGACAGAGTTTTCAGTCTGGCGAAAGCCGTAACTCAACGGCGCCTGGGTGGCATCATTGGTGACCAGGGCATTGAGATACTGGTCAAGAAAGCCGGCCAGGCAAGCCCGGTCACAATTCTGTGCCTGACTGCTTACTGAAAAAGTAGAAATAAGGAAAAGAAAAAGTATTTTACGCAGCGACATGGAAATCCCTCAATAGGCTTTGGTGAGGGAATGATTCTCTGTCAAGAACGGCAGGCTTGCAACCGCGCCTTGCATCGCCGTGTTTCTGATCCCCGCAGAGACACACTGGACTTGACCAGAGGTTCCCTAGCCTGCTTTTTCCAGTATCAGGTGACCCAGGGCCGTATTTGAAGCCGGGACATGGTAGAAGCGGTGAATTTCATTGACCTGAGCGCCCAGTGCCGCGCGCGCAATCAGCCACATGACCAGTTCTATACCTTCTGAGCCGGCTTCACGAATGTATTCGGGATGCGTGATTTTGGTTAGCACATCGGGATCGTTGACCAGCAGATCCAGAAAATTGTTATCCCACTCTGAATTGATCAAACCTGCACGCTTGTATTGCAACTGGTGACTCATGCCACCGGTTCCCCAGATATGTACGTTGAGGTCTTCATCATACAACTCCACTGCTTTACGCAGGGACTTGCCCAAATCGAAGCAGCGCTTGCCCGTTGGTGGCGGATATTGAATTACGTTTACCATGAAGGGGATGACTATGCAGGGCCAGGCTTCAGGCTGCCCAAACATTAACGACAGGGGCACCGTTAAACCATGATCCACTTTGAAGTCGTTACAGATAGTCAGGTCAAAGGAATCAAGGATAACGGACTGGGCTATATGCCAGGCCAGATCCGGATGTCCTTGTACCGGGGGAATGGGGCGCGGCCCCCAGCCTTCATCAGCACTTTCAAAAGATTCGCTGCAACCAATGGCAAAAGTAGGAACTACCTTGAGGTCAAAGGCACTGGCATGGTCGTTATACACCAGGATGATGACATCAGGAATATTGTCTGCCTGCCATTTCTTGGAGAACTCAAAACCTTTAAACACCGGTGACCAGTAGTCATTTCCAGTAGTCCCCTTATCAATTGCCGCGCCAACTGCCGGAATATGAGAGGAGTAAACAGCTGAGCTGATACGGGCCATGTTATTTTTTTCCTTTTATTTCATCAGGCTGCTCGGAGCGCGAGCGATTGCCTTCTATGGGTCTGCCGCCACCGAGCATCATGGCCCGGTATTCTTCCGGGGTCATACCCGTCATGGTTGAAACGGCGCGCTCAAAGGGTTGTTCGTGGGTGTAAAATAATTTGGAAAGGAAATAGATATTGCCGCCGTTTTCTATCAGCACATTGTAGTCCTGATCCAGAATGGCTTGTTTCTGGATATCAGTTAATGGCCATTCATCCATATAAGCTTGTGAATTCTCAAGAAAGCGTTGGCGATTTTCGGCTTTCATCAGTGACATGCAAAACTGATTTAGATGAAATCCTTTACGCGACATGTCGGCGTCAAAAACAATAGTTCCGGGGATGTCCAGGTAGGATTTGTCCAGGGCCATGGTGGGCTCCAACTGAGGTGGTCTAGATGGCCAAGCATAGAGAGCCGCTATCCCAAAGTCCAGTGAGTTCAATTACTTGCAAATCTACCAGGCTTTTTTGCCAATTTTTTACAACTGAGTTGCGTCTTGTGATAGTAGGAAAGTGAAAGCAACTGAATAAAATTTTTTGAACTATTTAACAGGGTTTGAGCCAGTAGGCATGGCTAGTTAATTACATAGTCCCCAGCCAGTATCCGATGCTGATCAGGACAGTGCCAATGGCACTGTATAGCGCTACTCGTTTGAAGCGAAACTTGTTGGGCAATAGCAAGACGAGTCCCGCCAATGAGAACAACACGATGAGAACCGCACTGATGTCGATCAACCACTTCCATAACATGTCAGTGTCACGGGCCTTGTGAAGATCATTAAGCATGGCAATTAGCCCATAATCTGTGGCCTCCCCTATGGCTTCGCCAAGGGCCAGATCGACTTCTATAAAAATTGTTTTACCAGGTGCCCGATAATCCACAAACATGAGGTCGCTGTCTAAAGTAACTGTAGCGAGTTCCATGTCAATGCCAAACTCTCCAGACAAAAAGTCATCCAGTTCGGGCGACTCTATTAATATGCCATCGTTATCCTGAGGTAGGTCGGGAAATGACTCAAGGAAAATTTCAGTAAATTCTGGTTCGGCAGTAAAGGTGTCCACACGGTTCAGGGTTATGCCGGTGATGGAGAAAAACACGAGAACAATAAGCATTACGATGGACAGGAAGACATGTATGGTGCGAGACCAGTTTACGAAAATTCTGTTAATTGCCATGAGTTTTTAATTTCCTGAGTGTACACTTTAAAAATGAAATACTTCTTTCCCACAAAACCCAGGAAAACTCTGCAATGGGCCCTGATTTTAAAACAGGGTATTTTATGCGGTTTCCTGTTCACATGCATCATGCTTCACCAGGTCGCGACTGCCCAGTCATCCGATGTGCTGACGCGTCATTATGACAACGTATTGGGGACTTCCATGGATATTACGATTCATGGGGGCAGTACAGAGGATCAGGAATTGGCAGCCGATGCAGTGCTGGATGAAATTGCCAGGCTTGAGCAGATACTTTCAACGTGGCGTGATGACAGCGAAATTATGCGCCTGAACCAGGAGCGTGCTACGAACGAGGCATCCGATGATCTGCTGGCGGTGGTAAATGCCTGTGAAGAATGGCAGGAACGCAGCAATGGCGCTTTCAGTTGTCGCTTTGGCCAGGTAGTTGCGCTTTGGAATGCCGCTGAAGCCAGGCAGGAGCGGCCAATTGTGCCTGACATGTTACCAACGGCGCGTGCGGTAAGTAACAATGCGCTTCTTATTGATGTGCCAACACGCCGAATCGAGCTGGATGAGTATATAAGTCTCGAACCATCCGGGCTGGCGAAAGGTTACATCATTGACCAGGCCATGAAATTCATCCAAAGAGCGCTACCCGACGCCTTTGCCATCAAACTGGATATAGGCGGTGACGGCTACTATTGGGGATCTCCTGAAGGTGATGAGGGCTGGCAGGTTGGCGTAGCAGACCCGGAAGCCTTGGCAGATAATGACAATTTCATTGCTACCCTGAGTCTGACTAATATGGCGGTAGCGACAAGCGGTCATGGCAGTCGCAACTGGTTAATTGGTGATGAAGCGTTTAGCCAGATACTGGACACCAGGCGTGGTTGGCCTGTGTCTGGTGGCCTGTACAGTGTTGTGATAGCACCAGATGCATTGACAGCAGATGCCATTGCGACCTACCTGGCAACACAAAATTCGGAAGCTGCGTTGAAATTCGTTAACACTCTGGAAAACGTGGTGGCCATGGTGATCGATCCGCAAGGGAATATGAATGTCTCCAATAACTGGCAAAACTACCTGGGCGGAGATCTGCGCCGGCAGGCTAACTCAACCCTGGAACTGAGTCTTAAATACACCATCCCGAATCTGAGAACCCGCGATTATAAAAGGCCTTATGTCGCTATCTGGGTGGGTGATGCTGAGGGCAGGCCAATCAAAAACCTGTTGTTACTTGGAAGTGAACAACGCTGGGCACAAAGCAATTCTGTCTGGTGGCGACGCGTAGGCAGGCGCAGTGGACTCCCTGCCAATAATGTCACCCGGCCAACACGGGCTCCTGGCAGTTATGAAGTGCGTTGGGATGGTCGTGACGATAGTGGCAATATCCTTTTACAAGGGGACTACGAGCTCTACCTTGAAGCCTCCAGAGAACACGGAGGGCGCAATTACCTGGCTATTCCCTTTACCCTGAAAGAAGGCAGGCAGGTCAGGGAAGTTGAAGGGGAAGGGGAATTGGGACCATTGCTTTTTGAACTTACCTTAACTTTGCCCGATTAAATTGAACTCCAGTGCAATTGGATCATTCACACTTTCACTTATTGGTGATGATGCATCCTTAATGACGGGATAGAAGTCGAGTTGTTACAAGTTAACAATTTCAATCCTTCACTAGATAACATCGATGCAGAACCTGGCACAACAAGAGCGAAAACATTATTGCAGGATATTTTTCAAGGCTTGATTGTTTTAAGCGTACTCTAACAACCAGAAGGGAGAAAGGAGATAGAAATAGCTAAAAATAGGTAAAGCAAGCAATCCCACTATGGGCACTACTGTGGAAGACCGCAAAGCCTGGACTGAGCTATCTCTTGATGCGAATCAAGTGATTGATCGTTTTTGTGCTTATGCTGTGAGTATGAAGGCGAGTAAAAAACAGGGCTTTACCTTAAAACTGGAGGAAATAATGGCAACTACAATCAAAAAGTCAAAGATGAAGAAAATAAAGGATGCGACGCGTCATTTGGTAGAAGAACTGGAAGACGATTTTCATAAACTTCAGAGCAGGATCAACAAGGCTCGAGACAGCTATGTCAGCAGTCATGAAAAAGAACTAAATGCCGCACGCAAGAAAATTAAGTCCTTGCAGAAAGAAATGGCCAAGGCCAAGGTAAAAGCAGCCAAGGCGACACTAAAGGCACAAAAAAGTGGCTCCAAGAAGGCTAAGAATCAATTAAAGAAAGCCAGGGCTGCTACTTTGTTGTTGGGTGAATCTCTCAGCGAAGCTAAACTGATACTGTCTACCAGGCAGGATAAATTACAGACTGCGAAACCATTCGATTGCAAGCTTGCTGCCAGAGCCAAGGTATTGCAGCAGTTCGAGAAGGATTGGGCCAAGAAACTGAAAGCCGAAGCAGATGCCCGAGTGCGGCGTGCAGCATTGGCTGCAGCCAGGCGTAGGCAAGCCGCGGCAGCGAAGAAACTATAGAACTGGAATCAGGAAGGTTTGCCCGGCCTCTTTGCCATCACTCATTTTGTCCTGATTACCAATAATGTTACGCAGGGCTACCAGTGACAGCCTGATCGTCGGTGGGGATTAGGCCGGTTGTCTGGCCTTTCATGTCTTCGAGGATGACATACAGGCAGGGAATCAGCAGTAGTGTAATTACCGTGGCAAAGAGAATACCAAAGGCCATTGAGGTCGCCATGGGGATCAGGAACTGGGCCTGCATACTGGTTTCAATAAGTATCGGAAACAGACCAAAGAAGGTGGTCAGGGATGTCAGCAGGATGGCACGGAAACGTCGAGCACCGCCTTTAACAACGGCATCGATCACTGCTTCGCCCTTGTCGATCGACTTGTTAATAAAATTCACCAGGATGATGCTGTCATTCACGACCACTCCGGAAAGCGCAATAATGCCCAGGAAAGACATGAAATTCACCGGGATGCCGACAAACAAGTGACCAAGGATGGCGCCGACTACACCAAAGGGAATCACGCCCATGATAATGATTGGCTGGGTATAGGAGCGCAGGGGGATAGCCAGCAGGGCATAAATGCCGAAGATGGCAAACATCATACCGCGCACCATATCCTGAATAATGCTTTGTTGTTCTGCGGTACCACCGTCTTCACGGTAATCCACGCTGGGATAGCGGGTTTTAAGTTCCGGGAAAAAATTGTTCTTGATGTCATCATTGACGACATTGGGTTCGACCAGGGACTCAATAATGTCTGCATTTACAGCGACTGAACGTTCACCATCTACCCGGTTTATTTGCGCATAGCCTGGTTGCATCTCAAATTCAGCCATGGAAGAGAAGGGCACAGCCTGACCATCGCTGGTGCGAATGTACATGTCTTCCAGGTCGCCAATGGAAACGCGCTCCTGTTCGGGATAACGCACCATGACACGAACTTCATCATCCCCACGTTGCAAGCGTTGGGCCTGGGAACCATAAAAAGCATTACGCACCTGGGTGGTGAGATCGTTCAGAGTAAAGCCCATGACTTCAGCACGGGGCATCAATTGCAGTCTTAACTCGTCCTTGCTGTTCACGGCCTCATTCTTGATATTAATAAGTCCATTGTAGGTGCGTAGTTTGGCTTCCAGTTCTGTCGCGGCGGCAGTTAATTCTTCAGCGTTGTTGCTGACCAACTGGTAGGAAATGGGATTGCCACCAAAGACCTGGCCGGCAGAAAAGGTCAGTGACTTGAGGCCGGGCATATTGCCCACGTAGTTTTCAAGGTACAGGGTGATTAAGTCGGAATCGAGCTGGCTGGGTACATCCTTGTCAAGTTCGATGGCCATAGTGCCAGAGGAGACACCGCTGCCGACAATGATGACGTGATCGACAATGTTGGTAGAGTTTTCACCGCTTTCCGAATCTTCAAATTCAAATTGACCATTACTGTTTAGAGACAAGGCCGCATCTTCAAGTTTTTCCATGATGGCACGGGTTTGCGTCTCCGGGCTGCCTTCCACCATCGTGACCGATGCCTGAATGAAGTCGCTGGGGATTTCCGGTAAAAAAACCAACCTGACTACGCCGCCGGCAAGCAATGACGTGGTCACAATAAACAGCGCGATGAAACTTGCGCAAGTGGTGTAACGATTGTGAATGCATTTCTTCACGAATGGCGTGTATTTGTTATGCACAAAATTATCGAGAATGGCATTGGCCCATTTGGGGATTTTGTTGAACCAACTAGTTGGATTGGGTTTGCCAAAATGGACCAGGTGAGAAGGCAGTATCAATTTTGATTCAACCAGGGAAAACACCAGACACAATATAACCACCCAGCCAATGGACTCCGTAAAGGCAGCAGCAAAGCCGCTGATCATCAACAGTGGCATAAAGGCAACAATGGTGGTGAGAACGCCAAAGGTGGCAGGCTGGGCAACCCGGTTGGCGCCATGCACAATATTATTAGTGCTATGGCCGTACTTGGTCATACTGTGATGGGCACTTTCTCCAATAATGATGGCGTCATCCACCACGATGCCAAGCACCATGATAAACCCGAACAGACTGAGCATGTTCAGGTCAAGACCGACTGCGGGCATCAGGGCAAAGGCGCCCAAAAAGGAAATAGGAATGCCGACAATGACCCAGAAGGCGAGTTTGATTTCCAGGAATATGCTGAGAATGATCAACACAAGGAAAGCCCCCATCAAAAGGTTTTCCGTCATAAGATCGAGGCGGTCCTGCAAGTAGTAGGACGAATCTGCCCATACATCCAGGCTGATGCCATCTGGCAAGATCTGCTTCTTTTCCTCAACGAAATTTCTCGCAGCCTCGGTCACCTTGAGCATATTCTGGTTACTGGTGGTAAGCACAGTCAGGCTGATGGAAGGTTTGCCATCGAAGCGGGCATAGGTTTCCGTGTCTTCGAAGCCATCAATGATAGTAGCTATATCACCGAGGGTCAGGATGGTGCCATCTGTTGTAGTTAGTAATACTATTCTGTCAAAGTCCTGGTAATCGTAAGCCAGGGCCTGGGTGCGAACGAGAATTTCACCACCCTGGGTATCTATAGAACCTGCAGGCAGGTCGAGCGAAGAAGCGCGAATACGCTGGGCAATCTGGTCGAGGCTCAGGCCGTACTTCAGCAGGGTATTTTCAGACACTTCAATGCCAATTTCATAGGGTCTGTCACCGGCCATTCTGACCAGGGTGACATTGTCCAGTTCCAGTAATTCTTCCCGGAGTTGTTGTGCCAGTTCTTTCTGGCTAACCGGGTCAATATCGCCATAGACTTCAATGCGCAAGGCATCATTTCGAAGCAGAGTGCGGCTGACTGCAGCAGGCTCTGCATCTATTGGAAAATTGATAATGCCATCGACGCGCGTTTTGATGTCATTGAGCACTTCATTGATGTCGTAGGATTCATCAATCTCGAGTGTTACCGTGCCGCTGCCTTCCCGGGCAACGGACCGAATATCATTTACGCCATCCACATCCTCAACCGCTTCCTCAATAAGGATGATGATGCCTTTTTCTACATCTGCCGGGGTCGCACCCGGGTAGGCCATAGTGATCTGAATGCTGGTCAGATCGAAATCCGGCATGGCTTTCTTGGTAATCGTATAAACAGAATACAGCCCCGACATGATGATAATGATCATCATCAGGTTTGCGGCTACATGATTGTGGGCAAACCAGGCAATGAGGCCTTTTTCTTCTTTGAGTACAGTGGGCTCTGACATGAGTTTTCCTGGTTACTGAATGGCCTGGACGGTTTGCGTAGTACCTTCCACATCATTGATCTGTACTGGAGAGCCGTTAAGGGGGTTTTCCAGGCGGGTCAGAACGACCCTGTCGCCATTTTTAAGGCCTGAAGAAATATAGGCGTCATCACCGTTGATGGTAAGTACATCGACTGTTTTGGGGCGCAGGCTACCTTCGGCATCGGCAATCCAGACAATATTGTTTGACTGCAGCGTGTAACGAGGCAGGACCACCACATCTTCGAGTAAACGACCGCGGATGTTGGCGTTGACATAGGTACCGATACGTAAGGGTTCTATGTCCCAATCTTCGGTGTTCCGGTAGAGGTTGTAAGGGTCTTCCACCTGGACCACGCTGAACAGAACGCGGGTGCGGGTATCAAGGACGCCTTCGGTCCGGGTCATCTTGCCCAGCCAGTGATAGTCTTCATCACCAATTCTGCTAACCAGATCCACTTCGGGGGCACTGTCCATCGTGTCCGGATTCACCAGTTCTTTAGTATGTTGGGGCAAGTCAAGATAAGCTAGTTTGCTCTCGGGGATTGGCAGTCTGACTTCCGCATAATCCACGGCAAACGTTTCGGCAATAGAAGCGCCGGTTGTCACAAATTGTCCAATATCGGTATTTTTTGCACTGACCAGGCCGTCGTAAGGAGCAATTATTGAAGTTTTGGCGAGATCTGCCTGAGCCTGTTCCAGATCGGCCTGGGCCGATTCAAGACGGGCAATTGCTTCCTGCAACTGTGGTTTACGCAGATAGAAATCCTTGGCTCGTATGCGGGCCTGTTCTTCCGCACTCATGCGATCCCATTCTCGCTGGGCGACATCTCCTTGTCCGCGTTCCTGCTCCAGTAAACTAAGGGCAGAGGCAACAGAGGCTTCGGCCCGGCTTGCAGCAGCACGGTAATTCTGATCATCCAGTTTAATCAGCAAATCACCCTTGTTGAAAAATCCACCGACGACGAAAGCAGGAGATACTTCGATAACACGGCCTGCAACTTCCGAAACCAGGTTGGTTTTGGTGCGCGGTTCTACCGTACCCTGGGAAGCGATGGTGATATAGGCATCCTGCACTGTGACTGCCATGGCATCGACGACAACAGCAAGTTGTTGCGGTTCACTTTGCTCAGCCTCGGGTCGTGCCAGACGCAACATCACCGCAATAACCAGTGAAGCAGCAATAATAAAAACAGGCAGCAGCTTTTTGATCATTGAGTGTTCCTTCTTATCGTGGCTGGTTTTTTATGTCCGCAATCTAAACTTATACGTACAACTTGCTGATTCAGATTAGATTTTGAATAAAATATGACTCACCGGTCATAAATTTCAGGGCATCTTACTGCTTAAACAGGACGTTCGCAACGCAATTCCCGTGGAGATTGTGAAAATACCATGATTCATATCCAGAAAAGGACAGGAAAAGTAAAGAAACTAGGGAGCCTCTGATCAAGTCTAGTGTGTCTCTGCGGGGATCTGAAACGCGGCGATGCAAGGCGCAGTCCGCCGCGCATAGCGACACTATTCGCAAGGGCTGCAACGCCGCAGCGGGGCGTTTCAGGCCCCGCCCTTCGGGGCCTAAGCAGTACGCGCTACTTCGTTGTCCTTTCTTGACAGGTTGACGACATGCCTGCGAAAGGACGCCTTGTATCGCGTACTGCCTGAAGGCCAGAGGCATACTAGACTTGATCAGAGGTTCCCTAGTGCAAAGCAGGCTTTAGTGGCAGGTTGCGAATAATATCTGCTTCCAGGGCTAACAGAGACTCAAGTCGGGGACTAATACGTTCTTCAGAAAAATATTGTCCGGCGAGTTTCAAAAACAGGCGGTAGTGGCGCGCCTCTGAATCACTGATGGCCTGGTAAAATAATTTCAGTTTACCTTTAGGCAAGGCCTCGGCAATCAAGGCAAAACGCTCCGCACCCCTGGCTTCGACAATACTGGCAATTAATAATCTGTCCATCATGTAAGCGTCTTTGCCCTTATCCATGGCTTTGTGCAAGAGATTAATATAGTCATCTTTCGCATCAGCTGCCGGGAGTAAGTCACGGTCCAGAATCAGGCGCATCACATCACGAAAATGGCTGAGTTCTTCAATCGCCAGGCTTAACATTTCCCTGATTAGTTCCGGTTTGTCCGGATAGTGTGAAATCATCGACATGGCCATGCCCGAGGCTTTTTTTTCACAACTGGCATGATCAAGCAGGAAGGCATCAAAATCAGCCATCACGGTGTCGAGCCACGCCTGTGAAGAAATTACTTTGAGTGAAAAATCAATCATTCGGTGAAGTTGTGGGCGGAGTTATGAAAGTGCACACTATCCTGCACTTTTGCCTGTGCTTTTTCCTGAGGAGCAGGCAAGGGAGTGCTTCATGCTGCCTGATACGGCAAGGAGGTGAAAGTATTTAACAGTGCTTGCCAGTTTTTACGTTTATTCTTTAACTCAATTTTTAGCTGGCGATATCGCAGGCGCAAAGATTCGGGTTCCAGATCAGGAAAATTTTCATGCCAGTCTGAAGAAAACTGTGCAGATTTAACCTGATACCACTGCTGTTTCAGTTCCGCCCAGTGATTAAGCGTTTCGACCAGTTGATCGTACTCCTGCTCCAGTTTTTTGCGCCAGGCCAGAGAGTCGATCAGTTGTTCACATTTTTGCAAGGCATTGTTGTATTGCACTTCCAGGCGAGTGAGTTCCTGCCGGTAAGCAGAACAAAGCCTGAGATCTGATGCCAGCCCAATCCACGAGCAGGTCCGGATCAGCCACTTGGTGGGATCCCAGTGATACCACTTGATGCCGTTACGATAATCCCAGGCAAAAGTGTGATGGTAATTGTGGTAGCCCTCGCCGAAGGTGAACAGGGAAATAAACCAGTTATCCCGGGCGGTCTGGGTGGGATCATAGTGTCGGCTGCCCCAGACATGGGCGGCTGAATTTATCAAATAGGTGAAATGCTGGCTTAGTACCAGACGCAGGAAACCGGCCAACAGCAGACTGGCCCAGATGTCACCATGAATCCAGCCCAGTAACACAGGTAAACCCACATTCATTAACAGTAACAGGGACAGGTAATGCTTGCGCTGCCAGAGCAAAATGGGTTCCTGCAACAGGTCCCTGGCGTTGCCCAGATCGACATGGGTGCTTTCGTAATCCCTGATCATCCATTCGAAATGTGAATACCAGAAGCCGCGTTTTGCCGAATAGGGGTCCCGGTCATTGTCATCCACATACAGGTGATGACGGCGATGATCAGATGCCCACGTAATGCAGTCATTTTGCAAGGCACAAGCACCGCCAAGGGCGAACATAAATTTCAGGATCGGGTGCGCCTTGTAGGCTCTGTGCGACCAGAGTCGGTGATAGCCAGCGGTGATCGACATCTCACAGAAAATCATGAGAACAAGAAACCACATCCACTCAATCAAATCGTAGCCGAAGTTGTAGCCATACCAGGGCACAAGGGTAAACGCGATAATGGGAGGAATACCGAGAACAGCAAGATTGGTCCAGCGGATAGGGGGTTTCGAATTATCAGAGGACATGATGAACTGCTTGTATTTCCTGGAAAGTAGAGCGTAATGCAATCATGGAGAAATTATTGCAGATTAATCAGGCCATTAAAACCTGCAATAATCATGAATCCGCTCAAAGATGATCGAATCACCGGGGATGATTCGTTATACTTTTGCCCGTTTTCCTGTAACACCTGGTTTACATATATGTCTGAAGAACTGCGGTTCCTGTCAATTCAAGCCATTCCATTCCGAAAAAAACAGGATCCGTTGGGACTCCTGATATCCAGCCTCCTCATTGGCACTGCTGCCAACGTCTTACTTGCCGAGACAGCACTTGCACAGGATGGTGCCATTGAGGAAATCATTGTTGAAGATTCCCGTCAGGGCGCATACAGGGTGGACCAGAGTTCCCTCAGCAAGCTGACCGAACCGCTGTTGGACACGCCACAGTCAGTCACAGTAATTTCGGCACAGCTGATGGAGGATCGCAATGCCATGAGCCTTGATGACGCTCTGCGCAATGTGCCGGGTATTACACTTGGTGCAGGGGAATTCAGCTGGCAAGGAAATAACCCCACCATCAGAGGCTTTTCATCGCGTAACGATATGTTTCTTGACGGCATGCGCGATCTGGGAAGCTATGCCCGCGATCCCTTTAATCTGGATTCTGTGGAAGTTTTGCTTGGCCCTTCATCGATGGTTTTTGGACGAGGCTCGACCGGTGGTGTCATCAATCAGAGTGTCAAAAAGCCTGTGGAAAGTGAAATGCGCAGCTTGCATGTCAATGTGGGCAATGCCGGGATTGCCAGGGTGACTGCAGATATCAATCAACCCCTGAATTCAGGGGCTGGTTTTCGTCTTAACCTGCTGGGGCATAAATCTGACGTGCCCGGACGTGATGTCACGGAAACAGAGCGCTATGGCATTGCACCCAGCCTGAGTCTTGAGTTAGGTAGTGCAACCAACCTGACCTTGAGTTATATGCGGCTGGACAGTGACAGTATTCCTGACTATGGCCTGCCATGGATACAGGGACAGCCTGCCCATGGCGACAGGGAAAATTTCTATGGCTTTGAATCTGACTATCTGGAAACCGAAGCTTCGGTGACATCCGTGTTGCTTGAACATCAGATTAACACTACCTGGTCCCTGAATGCCCAATTGCGTCACGCGGATTATTACCGCAGCAGTTTCATCACTGAGCCTCAGGTTGAAAATAGTGTTTCCCGGGCTGATCCACCAGAAAACATCACTGTTCATCGGATGATATTTACCGGAGAAAGTACAGAAAAGATGTTGCAGGCCCAACTAAACCTGCGCGCGGATTTCATCACCGGAGACATTGAACACACTGTGGTTGCCGGTCTGGAAAGTGCCAGCGAAACGTCGAACCCTTCCTTTGGTTTTGCCTCACAAACACCTTTTTTTGATTATGGTATCCCGGTACCCACGACCACTCTGGGTAATCCAGTGTACGGTCCTTATATCGGGATCACTGCAACTCGCCTGAGATCCGATGCTGACAGTGACACACTGGCTGCTTACCTGCTTGATACCCTCAAATTGGGGGAAAAGTGGCAACTGAGTTTGGGGCTGCGTTGGGATCGTTTTGACACTGGCTATTTAGAACAACGCCTGGATGTAGCCGGTGTGGAGACCAGTTCCGGGCGTTTTAATATCAATGACACTGAGGCCAGTTATCGCACAGCCCTGGTCTACAAGCCCTTAGATGAAGGCACTCTCTATCTTGGCTGGGGAACTTCGTACAACCCGTCTGGTGAGTCTGTGTCCTTCATCAACAGCGGCAGGGCGCTGACAACAGGCAATGTCTCATTGGAGCCGGAGGAAAATGAAAGCCTTGAATTCGGCGTTAAATGGAGCCTGTTAAATGATCAGCTCCTGCTTGACGGAGCCCTGTTCAGGATCAGTAAAAACAACGCAAGAATCCCTGACCCGCTCAACCCGGGTTTTAACACGCTTGGAGGAGAGCAGGAAATCAGGGGTTTTTCCCTGAATCTCAGCGGTGGTTTGGATGACATACTCTATTTCACTACTGGTTACACCTATCTTGATGATGTGCAGCGTAACCCGCTAACAGGTAATGAAGGACGTATTAATAATGTGGCAGAAAACACCTTCTCTTTCTGGCTCAATTGGGCGTTAGGGTCTGCACTGGATTTTGGTATTGGCACGCGCTACATGGATATGCGTGTGGTGAATAACAATAAAGCAGCTGATGGCTACTGGGCATTCGATGCCATGGCGAAATATGTTTATTCTGATAATGTTACCTTCAAGGTTAATTTTACCAACCTGACTGATAAATATTATTTTGATCAACTTCATCCCTGGCATGTGGTGCCTGGTCCGGGATTGGGTGCAGTTTTTGCCATGAACTTCGATTACTGAGAACTCAATATGCTGATCCAGCTATCCAGGGTTATCAATCAGGAGCAACTGGACTCCTGCCGCAAAGCGCTTGAGGATGTTGAGTGGTCAGATGGTAAAGGCAGTGCCGGTTACCTTTCCCGGGCAGTGAAGTACAACAAGCAACTGCCAGACAATCATTCAGTGGCCAGGGAGTTGGGCGAACTTGTTCTCAGGGCACTTGACGGCAATCAACAATTTACGGCCGCGGCCCTGCCGATGAAAATAGTACCGCCCTTGTTTAATTGTTACGAAGGGGAAGGCAGTTATGGTTCTCACGTGGATGGAGCTATTCGTCCCGTGACTGGAACACCGCATCGGGTTCGTACCGATATTTCCGCCACGCTGTTTCTTTCCGAACCAGAGAGTTACGAAGGTGGTGAACTGGTAATCGAAGACAGTTTTGGTCCCGTTAGCGTCAAGCTGGCGGCAGGTGATATGGTGTTATATCCAGGGACAAGTGTTCACCAGGTCAAACCTGTCACTGCCGGACGCCGTCTGGCAGCTTTTTTCTGGATTCAGAGTATGGTACGTAATGATCATCAGCGAAAAATTCTTTATGAGCTGGATAATGCCATTCAGAAAATAGCGATCGAAACACCAGAGCAGGCAGCTCTTACTGATCTTGCAGGTGTTTACCACAATTTGTTGCGTGAATGGGCCGATACCTGATGAGTAGTGATCTGGACGAATTGGTGGAATTGCAATCCCGAATAGCTTTTCAGGATCAGACTATCAATGAACTCAATGATGCGCTGACCAGTCAGCAGCAACAGATTGATAAACTGCAATATCAACTAAAATTGCTTAACGATAAGCTCACTGACATGGAAGAAGGCATGGTAGGGACAATGGACATCAATCAGGGAGATGAGAAACCTCCCCACTATTAATTAAGTGAATAATTGAGCAGCTATCCTATCCTGCAAACAGGATGGTCAGGCAAACAACCAGCAAGCTGAAAGGCTTGCCAGTCCTGGTCTTTCCAGGCTTTGCTAGCCTTTGGCTTCCGAAACGTCTTCGGCCTGCAGCCCCTTTGTTCCTTCAGTCACAATATATTCAACACGCTGTCCTTCGCGCAGAATTCTGTGCCCTTTACCCATTATTGAGCGGAAATGGACAAAAATGTCATCCCCGTTGTCGCGGGTAATAAAACCGAAACCTTTGCTGGCGCTGAACCATTTAACACTGCCGGTTTCCTTGTTGCCATCGTTGATAGGTTTGCCTTTTTCACGAGGTGCAGATTCGTCCGAGATCATGCCTTCAGCAGAACAAACCCAGAAACTTGTCAGGCATCCGCTTATCAAGGCAATGGCAAATATGGTCAGGGGAGTAGGGAGTAGATTGTACAGCTCCACGAAAAATGAAATAGCAGCAAGCAACATCGCGACTATTGTTGAAGCAATAATTATTTTGATATTCATGATTGGCCCAATAAAATATAGTTGTAGTTTTTTTTATTAATAGTTGTAGTGTTTTTGTCAATTGTGTTTATATTTTTTTAATTATTATTGTAAAGAAATTTTACAACACGTTTTATAACACCACAGTGCTATAAAAATGGTTGCACCATAGTGAACCGGGAATGGTATCACTTTCCGAAGAGATTTTTAAAGAGGTGCCCTGGGCAAGCTTTTATAGCGGAAATGGAATGCCTATAGCGGAAATGGAATGCCGTTTACCTGTACATCCACTTCCGTATCATTTTCAGATTCAAAATCCATCTCAGGAATATCACAATCCTCGAGGATGGTATTCATACGGCTCTCATCACGTTGGTAAAGTTGCAGGTCATATTTCCGTGACATGTCACGCCAGGCGGCAGCATATTCACAGTGAAAACTTTCCTCGGGCGGACGCCAGCTACCAATACCCCGGTCTCTTTTGTTGCGATGAGTATCGCGACCAACCGGAATCAGGTTCAGGGGGTCGTTGGCAAATTGCATGCGTTTCTGGTCATTCCATTGATAACCATTTGCAGCGTTGGCATAAGACAGCGGAATGATGTGATCCAGTTCCAGACGCGCTGCTCTGGCAAATTCTTCACCCGTGTAGGCGTCAATCCATTTACCTTCACGAATTTCACATTGCCTGGGATTGGTCCAGGATACCGGGACTTCACTGGTGGCCTCAAGAATCTGGGTGCGCACAGTCTGACAAGTGCTAACCAGCATCCAGTGTGGCCAGTCTTCAGCCAGATATAAATCTTGCTGGTCACGGGTATTCAGGGTCATCGGGAGGCGGACAAACCTGTCTAAACGGGAAGGAGCTTGCCTGCAACCTGACTGGTGGCAATGGTAATTGCCAAAATCATCCCAGTGGCCACCGTTCAGGTCCGTGTTCTTTTCCAGATGCGCCAAAGCAGTGTTTGAAAATAAGGCGGCACTAAGGCTTATTGGAACACTAAGGCTTATTAGAAATAGTTGTCTGGCTAGCTTCAGGTTCGGCATGGTGCTCTCCTGAGAATAAATATTTATGCTTGGAACAGGTTAGGTGTGTGGGCTAAAACCTGTGCTAAAGCTGCTGCAGTTTAGCAACCTGGTCCTGGAGCTGGTTTAAGGTTGATTCAGCATTAGACAGTTTTTCCCTTTCCTTCGCAACAACCTCAGCCGGTGCATTATCAACAAATCTGGCATTGCCGAGTTTGCTGTTGAGCCGGGAGATTTCCTTATCCAGTTTTTCCTGTTCCTTACCCAGGCGTGTCAGTTCCGCTGCCACATCTATCAGACCGGCCATGGGCACAAGTACTTCCATTTCACCGACGACCTGCATGGATGAGGGGGGTGCATCGGCGGGATTATCCAGCCAACTGACGCTTTCAAGTTTGGCCAGCTTGACCAGAAACTGTTCATTGGCGGCAAGAAAAGTCTTGTGTTGTTCAGTGCCGCGGGTCAGCAAGACATTAATGTTTAGGGCAGGGGAAATATTCATCTCGCCGCGAATATTTCGTATGCCAATAATGACATTCTTGATCCACTCTATTTCTGTTTCCACATTGGCATCAATGCTTTCTGCATCCAGTTCAGGATAAGGCTGCAACATGATGGATGGGCCATTAATGCCCAGTTGCGGGGCCGCTTTTTGCCATATTTCCTCTGAAATAAATGGCATCAGGGGATGCAGCATACGCAGGCTTTGTTCCAGCACATTGAGCAAGGTGTAACGGGTGGCATTTTTTTGCTCTGCGGAAGCATTGTCATCCCAAAGCACGGGTTTGGATAATTCCAGATACCAGTCGCAGTACTCATTCCAGAAGAAATCGTAAATAGCCTGGGATACCAGATCAAAGCGATAGACGGCTATGGCGTCTTCGACTTTTTTCAGCGTGTCCTGAAAGCGCGAAACTATCCAGATGTCTGCGCGCGAGTAGTGGGAGCTGTCGTTGGGCTGAGTGACTGTTTCCTCTTCTGTATTCATGAACACGTAGCGGGCAGCATTCCAGATCTTGTTACAAAAATTCCGGTAGCCTTCGATGCGGCCCATGTCGAAATTGATATCGCGGCCAGTAGTGGCCAGCGAATAAAAGGTGTAGCGCAGGGCGTCGGTGCCATAGGCAGGGATGCCTTCGGGAAACTCGTTACGGGTTTTTTTGGCAATTTTCTCGGCATCTTTCGGCCGCATGAGGCCCGTGGTACGCTTGGCCACCAGGGTGTCAACGTCAATACCGTCGATCAGGTCGATGGGATCCAGTACATTGCCTTTTGATTTCGACATTTTCTGACCTTCGCCGTCCCGGATCAGGCCATGGATATAGACTTTTTTGAACGGGATTTCGCCCCTGAATTTCAGGGTCATCATGATCATGCGGGCAACCCAGAAAAAGATAATGTCAAAAGCCGTTACCAGTACATTGGTTGGGTGAAAGGTCTTTAACTCTTCGGTGTCATCAGGCCAGCCCAGGGTGGAAAAAGTCCAGAGGGCGGAAGAGAACCAGGTATCCAGTACATCTTCATCCTGTGACAGGGTCAAATCAGCAGCCAGGGAATATTTTTCCCGGACCTGTGCTTCGCTGCTGCCGACATAAATGTTGCCATCAATGTCATACCAGGCCGGGATGCGATGCCCCCACCACAGCTGGCGGCTGATACACCAATCCTGCAAGTCCCGCATCCAGGCAAAGTAGGTGTTTTCCCAGTTTTTGGGCACGAATTCGATGTCACCGTTTTCTACGGCTTCAATCGCCGGTTTGGCCAGGCTTTCCACAGCCACGTACCACTGGTTGGTCAGGTAAGGCTCTATAACCACGCCGCTGCGATCTCCGCGCGGGACCTTGAGTTTGTGATCCTCAATTTTCTCCAGCAGCCCCGCCACTTCCATGTCGGCAACTATCTGTTTGCGGGCCTCGAAACGATCCAGGCCTTGATAGGCTATAGGGGCATTTTCATTGATGGCGGCATCGTGGGTCAGGATGTTGATCAGCTCGAGATCGTGGCGTTTGCCAACGTCGTAGTCATTAAAATCGTGGGCGGGGGTAATTTTTACGCAGCCAGTACCAAACTCGGGGTCCACGTAGTCATCAGCAATAATAGGGATTTCCCGGTCACATAAGGGCAGGACGGCGGATTTGCCGATGAGATTTTTAAAGCGTTCATCTTCGGGATGAACCGCCAGAGCAGAATCCCCGAGCATGGTTTCAGGCCGGGTTGTTGCTATGGTGATGTGGTCTTTGCCATCGGCGGTAGTGGCGCCATCGGCAAGGGGATAGCGGAAATACCAGAAGTAGCCATTTTCTTCTTCCGAAACCACTTCCAGGTCAGAGATTGCGGTATGCAATTTCGGATCCCAGTTCACCAGGCGATTGCCACGGTAAATAATGCCTTCATCGAACAAGCGGATAAACACTTCTTCCACGGCGCGGGATAGGCCTTCATCCATGGTGAAGCGCTCGCGCCTCCAGTCGATGGATGAGCCCAGACGTCGTAATTGGCGCGTGATGTTACCGCCGGATTCGGCTTTCCATTCCCACACCTTGTCAATGAACTTGTCCCTGCCCAGATCATGTCGAGTCAGGTCTTCGGCCTGAAGCTGACGTTCCACTACCATCTGCGTGGCGATGCCGGCATGGTCTGTTCCTACCTGCCAGAGCGTGTTACACCCTTTCATGCGGTGGTAGCGAATGAGCGCATCCATGATGGCATTGTTGAAACCATGGCCCATGTGCAGGCTGCCGGTAACATTGGGAGGAGGGATGGCAATACTGTAGGGCGTACCGGTGCCGCCTGGCGTAAAGTAGCCTTTATCTTCCCAGGTTTGATACCAGGCAAGTTCAATGGCATTAGGTTGGTAGGTTTTTTCCATGGAGTGTTACGTGATTACTGCGTTGGGTGTGTCAGAAAGGCCGGGATTATAGCCTGTACACGACTATATCCCAATGCCGAAATAAATACGCAGCCTCACGCGTGGCTTCACTAATCCTGCTGGGGATTCAACTGTCCGATTTCCAATCCCAGAGCCTGAAGGTCCATGCTTACACCATAGTAATTTGCCAGTGCAACCTGATGATCAAAATGCGCCCGCCACCGTTTCAGTTCAGCTTCGGCCACGACCTGCTCACGCAGGTTAAGTTGAAAGAAATCACTCAGACCCGCTTCAAAGCGACTGGCTTCAGCCTCTGCAAGTTGCCGTGCTGCACTGAGTTCCTGTTCGGCAATACTTTCCAGTTCGCGAGTTGCATCCAGATTGACCAGTCCTACTTCCAGATCAGTTCGGGACTGGTTAATGAATTGCTGGATGCGAAAATTCAGGCCGGTTATGCGTGAGCGCGCTGCATTGGCTTTGCCGCGTGCGGTATTGGTGGCAAGCGGAATACTGAAGCTGATATCAGCAACATTTTCTGTACCACGCAAAGAGCTTATGCCGTCGCCAAAATCCCGGGCATTATAAAAGCGTAGATCAACTCTGGGTTTGGCTTCATTGCTGGCCAGGCGTACTTCGAGTTCTTCCTGGTCCCGGTTCAGACGAGCCATGGCAATATCTGGATTCAATTCAATAACCCGCTCAAGAATAGCATCCAGATTGCTGGTGTCAGCAAGCTCCTCCTCGGGTATGGAAAGCCCGCTGGTATACACCGGCAGACGCGGAGAGCCATCTGCATTCCGATAATACAGGGATAATTTATAGGCAGAGGCGTCTACCAGGCGTTGTGCATCCACGACGAGACTACGTCTTTGCAAGACAGCCAGGTTGTTATCAACAGCTATGATTTCTGCAATATTGCCGCTTTCGACACTGCGATTAACAGCTTCGGCCCGATTAACAGCTATTTGCAGCAGTTCTGTGTAATCACCCAGAAGTCTGGCAGCCTGCAGCCACTGCGCATAAGTAATGTAGGCATCCTGAAGGATCGATATCATCTCCCTTTGTAAGTGATATCTTTCTTTCAGGGCATCAACACGCGTTGTTGCTGTTTGAAAACGCAGCTCATCAAAATCACGATCACGCCAGAGTGAAAAAGACACGCCTACACGTGATTCACCACCATTGGTTGTAGTGAGATTGTTCTCGTAAGTCGGAAAGTTACCATCTGAGCGACGAAATCCGGCGTAGATCTGTGCGCCAAAAGCTGGGAAACGCTTCCGATAAAAAGATTCCAGATTATTGCCGTCATAAAATCCGCTCAGCCTGTTCTTGAATGAACCTTAAAGCACAGGGTCAAAGGCGCCCTGGGCAGCCTGAACCAGCGCGTCCTTGCCATTGATTTCTGCCTGGGCCGCTTTGATTGATGGATAGTGCTCCTGCACGCTGGACAGAACTTCCTGCAGTTGCGTGCCCAAAGCTGTCGGCGTATCAAGTATGGAATCCTGTGCCTGGGCCTGATGCTACAGCAACAAGAAGCTGATAAGAGTCAAAAAGGTTTTCATTCTTATCTTTCTCATTGGCTTGTCGCCGAGGGATTGCTATTGACCGGCGGGAAATTATTTAACAGGCGCCACAGCTCAAAACCAAGTGGCACAGTGTCGAGCAATATCCAGCCTCTCGCATTGGCGCCAAGACGGATGTAGCTTTCCGGCGGCCAACCGCAATCTATGGTATTGCTGGTAAAGTCCGGGCGGGTAGTGTCAAAGCAATTTGTAGCAGTGGCAGGTTCCTCGACAAGCACCCTGAAGGTGCCATCCGGCCTGGCACTGGGCTCAACAAAAACCACTTCGCCACTAAAAGTACCAATGGCATGATCAGGAACACCACTGAACTGGAAGGCTGGCCAGCCTTCAAAGACCATTCTGACCTGGCGACCCGGTTTGACCAGTCCGATGTCGCGGCCGTCGATATAAATCTCTACGGCCCTTTCAACATTGGCAGGCATGAAGGTTGCCAGTGGGGCACCGGCACTGACAATGGTGGCCAGATCGCCGGCTTCCACATGGATAATGGTGCCATCTCGTGGTGCCGAAACCAGCTGGCTGCCCTGGCGCGACAAATTCACCTGGGCAGAATTCATTTCTCCAGCCGCTTCCTGTTCGCTGACCAGAAGTTCCTGTACCTTGATTCTGGCCTGCTCAAATTCATAGCGTGACTCCAGGCCTTCATTAAACAGTGCTTCCTTACGCTCGTAATCGATACGGGCAATGGCGACGGCCTTTGTTGTAGCGGCGTATTTTCTTTCTGCTGCATCAAGCTGTGCCTGCAGGCGTGACACCAGATCAATATCAATATCCTGAATTTGTACAATGGGGTCGCCAGCTTTTACGCTATCACCATCATTGACGTACCACTGGGCAACGCGTCCGGAAACCACAGCATTGATGCTTTGCACCCGGTCGCGCGGATTCATCGTCGTTACCTTGCCGGGCCCGGAGGTTGTTTGTACCCAGGGGATAAAGGTCATGGCAAGGCCGGCCAAAACAAAACCGGCAACCAGGGTCCAGGCAACGACCTTGATGGGAGCGGGCAGGCTGATACGGTTCAGGCAAGGCAAGTGCCCGAGGTATTTGCGATCCATGGCATTGGCAAAACTGAAGCGCTGGTTATGTTTTTGTATCTCAAAATTATTTACTGTCATTTCCAATAAGCGTGTTTTCGTTTAATTCAAAATTTCGGGTAAATAAATCCAGGTCCTGGCGATGGGTGAAATAGATAACGCTACAGTTTTGTTTACCCAGTTCAGTAAGGACAGCCTGCATGGTTTGTTGATCCACCAGATCATAAATCTGGTCAATAACCAGCATTGATGGTCGCGATAGAAAAGCCGCCGCCAGTTTCAGGCGCAGGCTGCGTTCCAAGCTAAGGGGCCAGCCATCAGCACCCAACTGGGAATCCAGTCCCTCTGGCAGTTTTTCAATCACCTCTGTCATGCCGCAGAGTTCAAGGGCTCTACGAATCTCTACCTGCTGTGCGGACGGGTTTGAAAACATCAGGTAGTGTCGAATGCTGCCAGGAATTACACTTGCCCGATCAATGACCTTGACCAGTTTACGCAATTCAAAGCAGTTGATTTCCCGTGTGGTCAGGTTGCCGAAAATCACTTCGCCACGACTTGTGAAGATATTGCCAATGACAGCATTTTTCATCAGATTAATACCGCGCTGGTTTTCAATATTGCCATGCAGAATTTCACCAGGAAGCACAGAGAAATTCATTGTCAGTTTTTCTCGTGCCTGCTTGCCAAAACCGGCATCGTCAAAGCGTAATGTCAGATTGTGTTTATCCAGCTGACCTTGTTTAGCCGGCGAAACTTTTTCCTGGGGCAAAGTATTGAAGCGGCTGATCTCCTCTACAGCTGCACAAATATCATAGAAATATTCCAGGTATCCGGCTAAAGGCGCCAGGCCGGCAAAAATGCCAAGCATGATGAGTTCGGCTGCTACCAATTGGCCGAGGGTTAATTCACCCTGGATTACCAACCAGCCTCCCATACCTAACAGAACGGCACTGGCCACAGCGTTGATCAGCAACAGACTCAGTAATTGCCGGAAAGTAAAGGCAAAGTGGTTTTCCTGCTGATCCACATGGTTGTTCACTACTTCATTGAATTCTTCCAGGATGTACTCGACATTGCCGGTCGCCTTGAAGTCACGCAGGCTCATGCTCAGTGTTTGCAGCATATCCGCGGTTTCGTATTTGGACTCAGACAGCAAAAATCCGGAACGGATGGCGCGCCAACCCCAGATTTTCCATACCAGCTAGATAAGCAGAACCAGGACCACGGCAAACAGGAAAAAATACAAGTGGTACAACGACACCACGATAAGCCCTATCAGCGACTGTAATATCAGGGAAAATCCGTTGGTAAGCACATGTGGAACGTTCTTTTTCAGGGTCATGATGTCGAAGAAGCGGTTAAACAGTGCCAGGCGTTTTCTGTCGTCTATACCTGACTCTCTGGCGGACACAGCACTGACAGCCATTTCAGACGCAATGCGAATGAACATGCGCCGATTGAACAGCTCCATCACATAGGCGCGCAGGGCATACAAGAGTCCGGAAATTAACATCAGCCCGAACAGGAAAAGTGAAATCACCACGATGGCACGCACCAGTGCAATATTGGCAATGGTGTCTATGAGCGCCTGGACTGATATTGGCATTGCAAGAGTAAGAAAACTCAGAGCAAGGCTGTATACCAGCACCAGTTTATAAAAGCGCTGCTCGGGCCCCAGTAAGGCATAAAACAGTGTTTTAAATTCACTGATGCTGGGTAGTGGGTGGCTATGTTGATTCATCAATTACTTCGGTACTGAAAACGAGGGCCACTTTAGTGAAAATAATTTTATTAATAAATGAATAATATGATAGTAATAAACTATCACATGAAGAGCGGTAAAGTCTCCAAATCTCGGTGCTCAACACTTTACTTGAGTAACCCTATTAATGGTACGGGAAATAGTTGGGAGTGGATTTAAAGAATCGAAAATAGGTTGTTAGTGAACAGTACTTCGCCTGTTTAATTTATAACTGGTGGTGTTTAAGCTCGAAGCCTTTTTCCTTGTAGGCGTTCCAATGTTCTCTTGAGCGGCTTTTGGCATCTTCCTGGTTGGGAACAATTTCAGCAATACGGGAAAAGTTGTCATGAAAATCAGGGATGGTCTGGCCCAGATTGATTAGCAGATCTGCATTGTTTTTAAATTCTGAGCCGCAGCCGATGAACACAGGAATCTCTTCGTCTTCGGTAAGCTCTACATCAAGCCCGAGGATGGCGTGGGGGATAAAACTTTCCGGTTTGAAACTCCAGAGCAGATCGTCCATCTCCAGGGCAGTTTGCTCGGAGTCTGTATGAATGTAGATTTTCAGGCCCTGGCTGCTGGCTTTTTCGGTCAAACGACAGGCGAAGAACAGGCGCTCCTGTTCTTCGGATTGTTTCAGAATATAAAAGTCGACCTGGGTCATTTACAAAGCAAATCAGTTAGTTAGCAGGTATTCCACTAGCAATGGAACCGGACGGCCTGTTGCCCCTTTTTCTTTGCCTTGCACCCAGGCAGTCCCGGCGATATCCAGGTGTGCCCAGTGATATTTTTCCGTGAAGCGGGACAGGAAGCAGGCTGCTGTAATGGTACCTGCCTTGGGCCCACCAATGTTGGCGATGTCGGCAAAATTACTGTCCAGCTGTTGCTGGTATTCCTCGCCCATGGGCAGGCGCCAACACGGGTCATTCACATCCTGACCAAGCTGGAAGAGTTTGTCTGCCAGCTCATCATTGTTGCTTAACAGTCCTGTGTTAACAGAGCCCAGTGCCACGATAACCGCTCCGGTCAGGGTGGCAATGTCGATGACTGATTTGGGTTTGAAGCGTTCCACGTAAGTAAGGGCATCACATAGAACCAGCCTGCCTTCGGCGTCAGTGTTGAGTACTTCAATGGTCTTGCCGGACATACTGGTCACAATATCACCCGGTTTGGTGGCGCGACCACTTGGCATATTTTCAGCGGCAGCGATGACACCGATGACATTGATTTCCGGTTTTAATGCGCACAGTGCAGTCATGGTGCCCAGGACACTGGCGGCACCACACATATCAAATTTCATTTCATCCATGGCGTTGCCGGGTTTCAGGCTGATGCCGCCGGTATCAAAGGTGATGCCTTTGCCAACAATGACATTGGGTTTTGATTTATCACTGCTGCCTTTGTATTCCATGATGATCAGTTTGGATTCTTCATCACTGCCATGGCCTACAGAAAGCAGGGAACCCATCCCGAGTTTGCGCATTTGAGCTTCCCCGAGCACCTGGGTTTCCATAGTTTTATATTTCTCTGCCAGTGCTTTGGCTTGCTCTGCCAGGTAGGTTGGTGTGCAGATATTGGCCGGTAAATTACCCATTTCCCTGGCCACAGCCATCCCCCTGGCTACGGCTGAGCCGGTATTTAGTCCTGCCTTTAATTCTGAACCCGCCTCTTTGTCGGGAAAGTAAATTTCAATTTTCTTCAGTGCAGGCTTTTTCCCTTTAACAGACTTTGTCTGGTTGTACTGATACACACTGTTCTCAAAAGTTTGCGCCAGTATCTGCCCTTTCTTGTCTGTCTCTGTTTCGTTTACTGGGAGGTCGGCCAGAGTAAGCAGGGCGTCACCCAGGGAATACTTAAGCAGTGCCTTGGCGGTGTGGTTGCAAATAGCGGCATACTTTTTCCGATCAAGTTCCGCCTTTTTACCAAGTCCTACCAACATGATTCTTTTTGCCCGAAGGCCTTTGGGATTATGGACAAGCACACTTTGTCCGCTAGCGCCGTTGATGTCGCCAGACTCAACGATTTTAGTGAGCTGTTTTCTAAGTAATTTATCTATATCTGCAGTGACATCAGGTAATAACTTGTTCTGGTAAACACCCAGTACCAGGCAAGAAGTGGGCAAGTTCCTAAGAGAGGTATTCTTGATTGAGAAATTCATAAGTGTGATATTCCTTGCAAGGCAGAAGGCATATGAGTGAAAAGAAACAAAATTCTACTCTTGCGACTGTGAGATATCAAAAGCTCTGATAAATCATTAGAATTCAGACATGATTATCACTCGGTACTTAACCAGGCAAATACTGCAAGTCACCGCTGCTGCTACCTTTATCTTGCTGGCAGTAGTGGTTCTCGGGCGCTTCCTCAAATACCTGGCTCAGGCCTCACAGGGCGAAATTGATCCCGGAGTGCTTGCTTTACTGATGTCTTACCGCATTCCCGAGTTTATCCAGTTGATCCTGCCACTGGCCTTGTTGCTGAGTATTTTGCTTGCCTATGGGCGTATGTATGCAGAAAACGAAATGACAGTACTTGCGGCCTGTGGGCTCAGTGCCCGCCGTTTACTTGCCATAACCCTGGTGTCGGCAACACTGGTTGCACTGCTTGTCGGGCTGCTCACCTTCATGCTGACCCCCTGGGGTCTGGTCAACACGGACAGTTTGCTGGAGTCGCAAAAAGAGCTGAATGAATTTGATGTGATGGTACCGGGATTGTTCCAGAATATTTCGCGGGGCAAGCGCACCACCTACACCGAAGACATCGTCAATGAAGAAATGCAGAATGTCTTCATGCATGACAGTGAGTCGGGCAGAGTCACCGTAGCAAGCACGGCAATACCCAGTGAAGATGAAGAAGGGCGGATTGTGTTATTCACGCGGGGCTCTATTACAGAAAGTGAGGCAGATAGTGCTGCTTATCAACTGACTCGTTTTGCAGAAATGGGGGTAAGGATTCCTGAGAGGGGGATCAGCATTGACATCAACGTTGAAGAACGCACCATGACAACTACGGCGCTATGGCAATCTGATGAACCTTCACACATTGCCGAGTTGCAATGGCGCATTTCCCTGGTGCTATTGATACCAATACTGACCCTTATGGCGATACCCCTTAGCCGGGTGAGTCCCAGACAAGGCCGGTTCGCAAAAATGGTCCCGGCGGTTTTTCTCTACATCCTGTATTTTGGTTTGCTGTTGGTGAGTCGTGATCTGACCGCCGCAGGTGAACTTCCGGCCGTGATGGGTCTCTGGTGGGTCCATGGCGTGTTCCTGTTACTGGGTCTGCTGCTCTTCACTGGCCGTCTCTCCAGTCTTACCCTGCCTGGATTTTTAACCAGATGATCAAAATAGACCGCTATATCAACAACCAGGTGCTGCTGGCGATGGCGGTAGTCCTGTTTGTACTTGCCGGCCTGGATCTGGTGTTTGCGCTGGTGGATGAAATTGGTGAAACCGAGGGCTCTTACACTACCCTGGATGCCATACGTTACGTCTTGTATGTATTTCCCCGGCATATCTATGAATTACTGCCGATGACAGCCTTGATCGGGGCCCTGGTGGGGCTTGGCATTCTGGCGTCTGCCAATGAACTGGTAATCCTTCAGGCATCAGGCATCAAAGTGTTGCGTATTGTCTGGGCAGTGATGAAGCCGGCCATTGTCGTTATGGCAGCCGGTTTGCTGCTGGGTGAATTTATTGCACCGCGTCTGGAACTGCAGGCAGAGCTGGACCGGGCGCTTGCCCGAGGCGAACAGGTAGCCCTGTCCAGATATGGCCACTGGCAACGTGATGCCAATGAATTCATGCATTTCAATGCCATAGATCCGGACGGTGTTCTGCATGGAGTCAGCATTTATAGCTTTAATGACCAGCAATTGGCTGGTATCACTTCGGCTGAAACTGCCCGCTATGATGATAGTGAGGGAAGTGGCTACTGGCTTTTGCAAAACGGTACCGAAACCCGCTTCAATAACAGTCTTGCCTCACCGCAAGGGGAGTTGAGCCCTTTCATGGAAAAAAGCTGGTCCGTTGAGTTGACGCCGGATTTGTTAAAAGTATTGATCATCGATCCGGACAATATGTCCATCTCTGACCTGTATCGTTATGCAGACCGTTTTGAAAGCCAGGGTCAGGACGGCAGTCAGTATTACCTGTCGTTCTGGAAAAAAGTTCTACAGCCTTTTACCACAGCAGCACTGGTTATCGTCGCTGTGTCATTTATATTTGGTCCGTTAAGATCTTCGACCATGGGCTCGAAAGTTTTCACAGCCATCTGTTTTGGTATTGCGTTTTACCTGGTTCAGAATCTTCTCAGTACAGTCAGCCTGGTTTACCAACTCAACCCCGTTCTTGCTGTTACTGCTCCAATCCTGTTTTGTCTTGCTATCGGATTACTGATGCTGAACCGTTCGACCTGATACCAGGTTTTTACCTGGATCTATCTATGTATTAATTTTTTAATTTGAAGGCTGTTTCAACGCTTTTCTATGAGAGGCACCATGATAATTTTTGATCCCGACCACTTGTCATGCCAGGTTTCTTTTCGGACATTAAACAGCATGAGAATATAGCCCAGGCCAAAAAATAAAAATGACACGATGGCCAGAACAAAGCGCTGAATGGATTGCAGGATCGAAATAGGGTCCCCTTCACTGGTAACCACCTTGATGCGCCAAGCCTGCATGCCCAAAGTTTGCCCGCTATGAGTCCAGAACCACCCGAAAAATGCCCAGGCACTAAGCAGCATGGCTGCAAACAGGACGTTCTTGTAAAGCGGATCAAGTACCACAGCTTCTCCTTCAACAGTCCGGGCATTCTCAATCCCAAACATTTGCAGCACCAGAAAGGTCACAACCATCCAGATAGCCAGAACCAGAATGCTGTCATAGGCCATGGCAGCCAAACGGCGCCACAGGGGGGCGGGTATGGGGGATGCTTCAGTCATCATTGGGGTTTGCCTGGTTTTGTGATCGGCTCTGGGCTTTGGATTCCAACTGACCGCAAGATACAGGATACAGGAGGCAGGATACAAGAGGAGGTCTTCAGGGCCAGGTAAACTTTTTGTCACTGCATGTGACCAAAGCACTGGGGTGACAATGCACAAAATACATAATTATTTCCTCTTGCATCCTGCCTCCTGTCTCCTGCATCCTTCTATAAAAGAACACCTCACTGCAAATTTATAATCTTGATTAGATGGTAGCCCCATGAACCTCGACGCCTACTTCAATCGCATTGGTTATACAGGGAGCCAGGACGCTTCCCTGGAGACTCTGCAACAATTGCATTTACTGCATCCCCAGGCAATTCCCTTTGAGAATCTGTCGTCGTTTGTTGCGCAGGGCGATGCTAATAGCGTCAGTCTTGATCCCGAAGCGGTTTTTGACAAACTGGTGGTGAATGGCAGAGGCGGTTATTGCTTTGAGCAGAATTTGCTCTTTGCAGAAATTCTCACAGCGCTGGGATTTGAAGTAAGCACTCATGCGGCAAGAGTCATCTGGCGTGGTGTAGAAAAAAGTCAGGCGCCCCGCACACATATGCTGCTAAAAATTTCACTCGATGGTTCAAGTTATATTGCTGATGTCGGTTTTGGTGGCTTGACCATGACTGCCCCGATCCTGCTGGATTCCGGGAGTGAGCAAACATCACCACACGAAAAGTTCAGGATCACCAGCGAGGATGAGCCCGATACCTACACCATATCAGCCTTGCTTGGGGATACCTGGAAGTCCATGTATGTTTTTGATTTATCCTCTCAGCAAGCAGCCGATTATGAGCTGGCCAATTACTATGTATCCACACATTGTAAATCGCCCTTCGTGAATAATCTGATTGTTGCCAGGCCTTTTAAAAATGGCAGGCATGCACTGATGAATAATAGTTATGCGAAATACACCCGGGATGGACAAAAAATTGAGAAGGAGATCAGCGATAAAGAAGAATTACTCAGTTTGCTGAAGGACATTTTTAAAATTCGCCTGGAAGGCGCCCTGGATAACGAATCCCTGGGAAAGAAGCTGGATGCAATAGCGGCTCAGTAAGCGCAGAACCAGAATGAATGGCACAGAAACTTGACTTTATCCGTTAAAAAAAAGAGACTGCGCGGCATGAATACCTACATGACGATGATCAAGGGCATTATTATCCAGCGCTGAACGCGGGTTGGATCTTTGATTATTTGTCAAAAAATAGTAAAGAGATTAAAAAAACCCGCCATCAGGCGGGTTTTTTCGTTTTAAGTGTTTTAAAGAATAATAAAGAATAAATAGCAAAAGGACAGAACCGTGACTGAAGCAGTCAACACAACACTCAATCAGCCAGGCACGCTTCCCGATTACGTGAGCCTGATGGATACCACCCTGCGTGATGGTGAGCAGACCCAGGGCGTGTCTTTCACTGCCGGTGAAAAACTCAATATCGCTCAAGCCATGCTGGAATCGCTTGGTGTCGACAGGGTGGAAGTGGCGTCTGCGCGAGTCTCGGAAGGTGAACAGGAGGCGGTGCGCAGCATTGTGAATTGGGCCAGGGAGCACGGGCTGGCCGGTCGCGTGGAAGTACTGGGTTTTGTTGATCAAAAGCGCAGTGTTGACTGGATATCTGAAGCCGGTGGTGAAGTCATTAATCTGCTGGTCAAAGGCAGCGAAAAGCATTGCACCAGCCAACTGGGGAAAACCCTGCAAGAACATGTGGCCGATATTCTGGATACCGTTAACTATGCCAAAGGGCAGGGGCTCAGTGTCAATTGCTACCTGGAAGACTGGTCCAATGGCTACAAAGATAACAAGGACTATGTCTTTGCCTTGATGGAAGCGATTAAAGACAGTGGCATAGAACACTTCATGCTGCCTGATACCCTGGGGGTAATGAGCCCCGATGAAGTTTTTGCCGCGCTCAGTGATATGCGTAATGCCTTTCCCGCACAGGTTTTTGATTTTCACCCGCACAATGATTATGGCCTGGCCACAGCAAATTGCATGGCCGCTGTAAAAGCCGGTGTCGGCAACCTGCATTGCACGATGAATTGTCTGGGCGAACGGGCAGGAAATGTTTCGCTGGCAGAACTGGCCGTTGTGCTCAGGGACAAGATGGGCATCGCCACCGGCATAGATGAAACCCATTTGCATGCCATCAGCACGGTGGTGGAACAGTTTTCCGGAAAATATATCGCTGCCAATATGCCCATACTGGGTCAGGATGTGTTTACCCAGACTGCAGGCATTCATGCCGATGGCGATGTGAAAGGGGGCTTATATGAAACCCGGCTTGGTCCGGAACGTTTTGATCGCAAGCGTACCTATGCCCTTGGCAAGCTCAGCGGTAAAGCCTCGGTGCTGAAAAATATTGAAGAACTGGGCATCACCTTGTCCGATGACAACCTGAAAAAGGTACTGCAGCGGGTGGTGACACTGGGTGATTCCAAGGAAACCATTACACCGGATGACCTGCCTTTCATTATTGCTGACGTTCTGGAGAGCAACGAATACCAGCACGTCAAACTGGTGGAATGCGAAATCAACAGCCAGGTGGGGCGCGCTTCCAAAGTCAATCTGGAAGTTGAAATAAATGGGACTTCCTATGTTGAATCCGGTAGCGGCAACGGCGGCTATGCAGCCTTTACCGATGCCCTGGAGAAAATTCTGGAACATGTAAATTTCGAAATGCCCGAACTTGTTGACTATGCCGTGCGTATTCCCAGGGGCGGGAAAACAGTGGCGTTGACTGAATGTACCATCACCTGGGCAGGTGACGCCCGAGGTAACGCCAGCCGCAATATGCGCACCCGTGGTGTTCACTCAAACCAGGTTTACGCAGCGGTAGAAGCGACGTTACGCATGATTAATACGAAAATGCATAGCAGGCTTGAACAGGAAGCAGGCTGATAATACAGGTAGGTCGGCATAGGCCGCAGGCCGTTTGCCGACATAAAGGGATACAGGATACAGGATGCAAGATGCACAATTGTAGGTCGGCATAGCGAAGCGTTTGCCGACAGAAAAGGATACAGGGATACAGGGATACAGGGATACTGGGATACAGGGATACAGGGATACAGAGATAAAAGGATAAAGGTGAAGGTTTAGGGAAGCCCGTCGGACAAGACCTTTATCTCTTTATCCTTTTATCCCTTTATCTTAATCACGAAAACCGAGTGAGTCTTTGAACCTGTTCGGTTAAACAAAAAACATAGAGATTCTAAATGATAGATCTGAGAAGCGATACAGTAACCAAACCGACCCCGGCAATGCGCAAGGTCATAGCTGAGGCTGAGGTGGGTGATGATGTCTGGGGCGATGATCCGACAGTCAATCGCCTGGAAACCCTGGCTGCAGAGATGGTGGGTATGGAATCCGCTTTGTATGTGACAAGTGGCACCCAGTCAAACCTTGTTGGCATTATGTGTCATTGTCAGCGGGGCGAGGAATACATTGTCGGTCAATCGGCTCACACCTATAAATATGAAGGCGGTGGTGCCGCGGTGTTGGGTAGTATTCAACCTCAGCCCCTGGAAGTGGAAAGCAATGGGACAATCTCGCTGGATAAAATACGCGGCGCCATCAAGCCGGATGATTTTCATTTTGCGATTACCCGCTTGCTTTGCCTGGAAAATACTATTGGTGGGCAAGTGCTGCCGATGACTTATATAAAAGAGGCGACAGACCTGGCAAAAAGCCATGGCCTGAATAACCACCTGGATGGTGCTCGTTTGTTTAATGCAGCGGTGAAACTGGGCTGTGATGCCACAGAAATTACAAAAAATTTCGATAGTGTTTCGATTTGCCTTTCCAAAGGCCTCGGCGCTCCAGTGGGTTCAGTTTTATGCGGTTCAAAAGACTTCATTAAAACTGCCCGGCGCTGGAGGAAGATGCTCGGCGGTGGTATGCGCCAGGCTGGAATTATTGCTGCTGCCGGCATCTATGCCCTTGAGAACAATATCGACAGATTGAGTGATGATCATGACAATGCCAGGTTACTGGGTGAAGGACTGGCGAAAATAGATGAGCTTGAAGTAGACATGGATGCTTTGCATACCAACATGGTGTTTTTCAAACCGCGCAATGGAGATTTCCAGGCCCTGACTGATTACCTGGGGAGAAATAACATTCTGGTAGATGCTGAAAAGAAGATTCGCCTGGTGACCCATATGCAGGTCAGCAGTGAAGATATGCTGAAGGTTATTAGTGTCGTTAAAAATTTTTATAGCTGATCAGGGGTAATCCCCTTGATCAACTATCACAAGCAGATCCCCTTAGGAGAGCGTGATGAAAGAGTTGGTAGTAAAAGCCCTGCGGGAGATGGAAGCCCATCTCGATGATATTCGACAATCGCCTGCTGACCAGGGCAAGGTGAACATGATTGTGTCACGGCCAACAACCGGAGAGCGCATGATCCTGAAACAGTGTCAGTTGGATCAGGACACAGGTCTGGACGGTGATAACTGGCTGACCCGTGGTGACAAACATACCGCAGATGGCAGTGCAGATCCCGGCCGCCAGCTAACCATCATGAACAGCCGTGCGATTACCGCCATTACGGATACTGAATCCCGTTGGCCGGAAGCTGGTGACCAGTTTTATGTGGATTTTGATTTGAGTGCGGACAATATTGCCGCGGGTACCCGTTTAGGTATTGGCGAAGCGGAAGTGGAAGTGACCGAGCTGCCCCATCTGGGCTGCGCCAAATTTGGTTCGCGCTTTGGCCGTGATGCCAATATGTTTGTTAACTCAAATCTGGGTAAATCTCTGAACCTGCGCGGCATCAATGCCAGGGTGGTGAAATCCGGTGCCGTCGCAATTGGCGATTTGATCAGGAAATTGGGATGAAAGCTAAAGGCTAAAGGCTAAAGGCTAAAAACTAAAAACTAAAAACTAAAAGCTAAAAGATGGGCTTGATATCCTGGGTCTTGAATTTATCCTTTTCAGCCTTCAGCCTTCAGCCTTCAGCCTTCGACTTTCAATTATCTGGCATTTTGTCTTGGAGATGATGAAAATGTTGATTCTTTACCACCATGGTTCCTCTGCCTGTGCCGCCAAAGTTCGCTTTGCGCTGGAAGAAAAACAGCTGGGTTGGGAAAGTCATTACGTGGATATCCTCGCTGGAGAACAGTTCAGCGAGAATTATCTGAAACTCAACCCCAAGGGCGTCGTGCCTCTTCTTATTGACGGTGATCTGGTACTCCCGGAATCGACTGTTATATGTGAATACCTGGAAGATAAGTATCCGGATCATCCATTGTTTCCTGTTGATGCTTCCGGCAAGTCGAAAGTCCGTCTCTGGACCAAGGTCGTGGATGAGGAATTGCACCCTGCCTGTTCGGCAATTACTTATGTAGTCTCACACCGTCATACTATTATTCGAAATGGCGTTGCCAGTTTTGAAGACTTCGTTGAAAACGGCGACAGTGCAGGTAAAGCAGCTCGTTTACTGAAATGGCAGTGGATTCAGGAAGGTATCAAGGCACCGGGAGCGGAAGACAAGATACGTTTGTACCTGAGTTACCTCGACAAGATGGAAGCAGCACTCACTGATAATGAATGGCTTGTAGGTGATGGCTTCACAATGGCCGATGTGGCGATGACGCCTTATGTAAATCGCCTGGCTGCCCTGGCGATGGAGCCGTTATGGCAGAACGGGAGACTGCCAGGAATTGAGCGATGGTTCGCAGCCATCAAAAAAAGACCTTCCTTTGAACCGGCTTTTATTAAATGGATGCCGGAAGAGTTGATATTGGAGATGTATTCTAATGGCCAGGAATCGTGGCCTGAGATTGTGAAGTTAGTTTCCTGATTTGCTTTCTGCAACGCAGGGGATTAGAGATTCAATTTTTCTTTTCTGCCTGCCGGGGGGTTGTCACTTTCTTTTAAAAGAAAGTAACAGCCACAACGGCTGGAAAAAGAAAAATAGAAAGTAAGATGAAAACTAGATATTTGTTTTCAAAAAAGCTTCCGCTACTTTATCCCCAAAATCCGAAGTAGAAAGCATAGTTACACCAGATCCTTCTTTAGACAAATCAGCAGTACTAAAGCCATCAGCAAATACCGATTCCATACTTTGCCATAGGTTTCGCGATTCAACTTCCATTCCGAAACTCATTTCCAACATCATAGCTACTGAACCAATCATGGAATAGGGGTTGGCAATATTCTTTTCGGCAATGTCAGGCGCTGAACCATGCGAAGGTTCGTAGTAAGCCTTTTTATCTCCTACACAGGCTGAAGGCATAAGTCCCAGGGACCCAAGAATGCCGCCGCCCTGGTCAGAAAGAATGTCACCAAACATGTTTTCCATGACCATGGTGTCGAACATGGTGGGTTTCAGACATAAATAGGTAGCTGCTGCATCCACCAGGATATTGATGACTTCCACTTCGGGAAAATCGGTATGTACTTCTTCCATCACTTCATTCCAGAGCACACTGGATTTGAGCACATTGCTCTTGTGAATATTGTGCAGGATTTTTTTGCGCTTCATGGCGGTAGTGAAGGCCACTTTCATGATGCGTTTGATCTGGTCTTCGTCGTATTCCAGGGATTCGGTGACATAACGACGACCATCTTCGTTAATGCCGGTTTCCTTGTGGCCGAAATACAATCCACCCACTAACTCGCGGATCATCATGATATCAATGCCCTCGCCAATGATTTCTGCTTTCAGGGGCGAAAAGTGGGCCAGGCCCTTGGGCAGGTAAACCGGCCGGAAATTGGCATAGGTGTTGTAGCGGCGACGCATGGGCAGCAGGGCGCCACGCTCTGGCTGTTCGTCGACCGGGATTTTCCGGGATTCTTCATGACTGAGACCAATAGGGCCTTTGAGGATGGCATCTGCCTCATCCGTGACTTTCTTGCTGGCATCCGGGTAGGAGCTGCCGGTTTCGAACCAGGCGCTGGCCCCAAAGGGCGTATGTACCAGGTCAAAGGTCACATCGTTGCGTGCCTCGACCAGTTTCAGGATTTTTACCGCCTCAGTCATGATTTCGGGACCGATGCCGTCGCCGTCGAGCAGGGCAATTTTGTAAGTAGTCATAAATTTTTTTCCGGGTTCGGAGATCAAAAAAGCGCGCTAATGTACCACTTTCATCATTGTCATTCAAAAGGGGAGGGCAAATGGACCTTTACCCTGTGGATAAGTAGGGATATCACGAATTAATGTTGAGAAAATGTCATTTGATGGTACTAAATTCTATTAAGAAATAATAAAATGCATCGCTTCCAAATTCGTGGTTACCCACCATGAAAGACAAGCGGAGCATTACTTTTCATGACCTCTACCCAGGCCAATACGACCAACCCCAAATTGATCAACTGGATCAAGGAAATCGAAGCCCTCTGTAAACCCGACAATATCCACTGGTGTGACGGCAGTCAGGAAGAATACGACAAATTATGTGAAGAACTTGTAGAGGCAGGAACCTTTATCCGGCTCAATCCTGAGTTGCGCCCTGGTTCTTTTCTTTCCCGTTCTGATCCCCGCGATGTAGCCCGTGTAGAAGACCGCACTTTCATCTGTAGCAATGACGAAGCTGATGCCGGGGCGACTAACAACTGGATGGCTCCTGATGCCATGCGCGGTACCCTCAACGGACTCTTTGACGGCTGCATGGCCGGGCGCACCATGTACATCATCCCCTTCAGCATGGGGCCTCTGGGATCAGATATCGCCCAGATTGGTGTGCAAATAACTGATTCACCTTACGTTGTTGTCAGCATGCGCATCATGGCCAGGATTGGCAGTGAAGTCCTGGATATCCTGGGGAATGATGAATTCATCAAGTGCCTGCATTCAATCGGCTCTCCATTAGCCGAAGGGCAGGAAGATGTGTCCTGGCCCTGTGACCCCGATAACCGCTATATCGTGCATTTCCCTGAAGATCGTGAAGTCATTTCCTATGGCTCCGGCTACGGCGGTAATGCTCTGTTGGGCAAGAAATGTGTGGCTCTACGAATTGCTTCTGTCATGGCCCGTGATGAAGGCTGGCTGGCAGAACATATGATGATCGTCGGCGTGGAATCACCTCAAGGGGAGAAGACCTATATAGCCGGTGCTTTCCCCAGTGCCTGTGGCAAGACCAACCTGGCCATGCTGATTCCGCCGGAAGGCTTTGATGGCTGGAAAGTACATACCGTCGGTGATGATATTGCCTGGATCAAACCTGGCAAGGATGGCCGTTTGTACGCCATAAACCCGGAAGCCGGGTACTTTGGTGTAGCGCCAGGTACCTCCATGGATTCAAATCCTGCGGCCATGCAGACCATGACTACAAACTCCATCTTTACCAATGTCGGGCTGACTGATGATGGCGATGTCTGGTGGGAAGGCATGACCGAAGAGCCACCCGCACATCTGATTGACTGGCAAGGTGAAGACTGGACACCGGATTGCGGCCGTGAGGCTGCCCACCCGAATGCCCGATTCACAGCCCCGGCCAGCCAATGCCCGAGTGTTGACCCGGACTGGGAAAATCCCAAAGGGGTACCCATTAGCGCCTTTCTCTTTGGCGGCCGTTTGAGCACCACTTTCCCGCTGGTCTACCAAAGCAAGGATTGGGCACATGGTGTTTACATGGGGGCCACCCTCGGGTCTGAAGCTACAGCGGCAGCTGAAAACCAGGAAGCCATTCGCCGTGACCCAATGGCCATGTTGCCATTTTGCGGTTACAACATGGGCGACTACTGGAAACACTGGTTCAGCATGAAAGACAAGGTAGGGCAGTTGCCGGTGATATTCCGCGTCAACTGGTTCCGCAAGTCGGCTGATGGCAGCTGGTTATGGCCGGGATTTGGCCAGAATATGCGCGTGCTGCAATGGGTGGTTAATCGTGTCAATGGTCGTGTAGATGCCAACGAAACCATTTATGGTCACGTGCCCAAATATGAAGACATCAACTGGAATGGACTGGTCTATGACAAGGAAACTTTTGAGCAACTGATGGCAATTGATCCCGCGCGAAGCAAGCGTGAGGTACAGGACCAGACCACCTTGTTTGATCAGATCGGGGATCACTTGCCGGAAGAAATGAAAGCAATCCAGAAAGAAATACTGGAGCAGTTACCCTGATTCCAGGATTGAAGAAAAAAGAAAAAAAGAATAATAAAAAAGCCCGCTTTCAGCGGGCTTTTTTTTAACAATGAAAATAGTGTCATTCTATTTCCCTTTCTATTTTCCTACTATTTGCCAACAGCATCCCAAAGCATGGCTTTGGTTTGCGGCTCCGCACTGGCGTGGACATTGATGTATCGCTCAAAGTCAGTTAGCCCGAGCTTCTCCAATGCAGGAACAAGGGCCTGAACGTGATCGTTACCTACACCGCCAGGAGCAGGCAGCGAAAAGTCGCCCTGGAACAGCACCTTCTCATCAGGCAAGTAGGCTACCAACATACCATTGGTGTGTGGTGCAGGGGAGATGTGGTAGAACTCTACTGTTTTATTGCCGTCGCTATAGACAGCTTTTTCGTCTACGGCTTCCACCCAGACTTTATGCGGGTTTCTGGACAAGGCGTCGTCAAGAAGAGTGCGTGGTGTATTGAGCGCGCGCTCAAAAAACTCCAGGTTATTCGCTTGCGTAATTACAGTAGCCCCTTCTGCGACAACCACTGGCAAGCCAGCCGTATGATCTGAATGGGGATGGGTGTTCATGATGTAGCGAATGGCTTTGTTCGGCATCAAGCGTTTGGTTTCTGCGATATAAGCCGCTACAACCGCATGGCTGGCGCCGGCTTCCAGCATCATGATGTGATCAGCGAATTCAATGATGATGGAGTCATAGCTGCCGCCACCAGTGGTAAGACGATAAACGCCATCACCGAGTTGTTCCGGCGTTACGTTTACTGTGCCACCGCCACCACCACCGCCGCCACCGCCGGCAGCAGGCGCAGGTATCAGTGAGGCAACATTGTTCATGTTTGCACTTGCCTTGGTGATGTCTACTTCAAAGTAGGGCCAGCCGCCACGGGTTTGCACGATACTGGTTGGTGCCAAAAAGCCACCAAAGTCGCGCCAACCGGTGTAGGAGGCAAAAATATGCATGTCCCCCATGATGTTATTGCCAAGCCATGTTTCTACATGTTCAACAAGATTTTCATCATTGATGTAACCATTGATTACATAGCTGGCGCCGGAAGGGGCTTTCACCTCAGGACTCCAGCTTAATACCGTGAAGCTCTTGCCATTAATGGTACGGCGGTTGGAGGTAGTCGTATTTTCTGCAGCCCCTTTCAGGAAACCCCAGGGCGTGATGTATAACTCCAGGGAATTTGCCCAGGAGTCGGACAGATTTGCCTGGTCAGAGGTGACCTGCTGAAAAAAAGTGCCATCACTGACTGTGGTCGAACCACCGGGGCCGATGTTCATGGTGTCGCCGGACTCACGTGAAGCAGGTGCGTTAAGGTCGATAACCCGGGCATAGTTCCTGATTGGTCGCATTGGGTCGTGCGTACCTTCACAAATCAAAGCGGCACCATTGGCTCCACATTGCTGGAAAGCGACATTTCTTGCGGCACCAGAATAAGTGATTGACTGAACATTGCCCAGGGCGCGCTGGGCATTGGCGATTGCGCTACCGACATCTTGTGCCATAGTCATGCAGCTCAGTGTCGACATGAACGCGACAGTCAGCATAATTTTCTTTATCACAGCAGTTTCCCCTCTAGTAAATTTTCCATAGTGAAGTTTTGATTCTACATGGGTTCTGGACATACATTAAACATCTGGATGGCATAGTGTCCTGGTACTACCTATACTTTCTTTAATAGCGTTTTGTTTCGGACCAGTAGTCAACATTACCTGGAGGTCAGGATTTGGACAATAGCAGGCATAGGATCATTGTCACTCTGGTAAGAGCCGGGTTTTTTAGCTCAGTACTTTTGCAAACCCTGGCTGTTTCAGCCCAGCAAGTGGTCGAGTTGGATTTTGTCAGTGTGGGGCGAGGAGCCCTTCTTGTTCCGGCTATTCCGGGGAGGCTGCGCACTCCACCAGCACAGCTTGAGTCCTACCCGCCGCCAGAATTTGAAGACTACCCGGAACAATACTGGATGGTGGGTCCGTTCAATGATTTCACCCACAATGCGGATGGCACGCGCACACCGATCAGCGGGGCAAGCGCCAGGAATGGGGCTGTTCCTGAAGGTATCGAACCTTTGCCTGTGGATTTATTTACCTCTGAAGATTTCTATGCGGATCAACAGTACTGGAGCGATCCGCGCTATTTTCGCTGCAATAGTTCTGAAGCGATCCAGGCCCAATGGGCTACGGGTTTAATTGGTGATAACCCGCCGGCCAGCGCGGCATGGGGATATTGCGACAGAGACTATCCGCGCGAGGCCATTATTAGCCCCTATACCTTCCAGAGTGCTGAAGCACACTACGCCGCATTATTGGTAGAAACTGAAAACAGAGGCGGGCCGACTCAGCACACCTACGCCACGGTGCCGGGTGACTGGAATGGTCGCTACGTGTGGCCGAGGGGACAAAACTGGAGTGCTGAATTGTTCTGGAACCAGGTGCCTACAATCCTGTCGTTAATGACGGAGGAATACCAGACACGCATGGTGCAGGAGGCCTACCATCACGGTAATACCAACGCGTCACAATGGCCTGCGCAATTCTGCTGGCCTGAGGGTTTCATGCGCCGTTTTCATTATCACGGTGTCACCAATCAGCCGCACCAGGTGCTGGTGACTCCTGAACTGGTACAGATTCTTGCCGGTGATGCAGATAATTTCATCACCAATATCCATATCGGCCGCACTTTTAATATGGAGGGCCTGGTGCCAAGGCTGGGCGCAGATGTACCGCAATGGTATGGCGAGACCATTGGTTTCTGGGATGATGAGGTATTGATTACCTGGACCTCCAATATCCAGGGCTGGAAAGTCCACGGCGGTATGGAATTTTCAAGCCGACTTCAGGTTGTTGAAATCTATACTGCCAATCGTGATGCACAAGGTGCAGTCTATGGGCTGAATCACGAAGCCATTTTTTATGACCCCGAAGCCCTGGTGGAACCCATCCGCGTCGTGCGCAATCTTGAGCGGCAAGGAGGCTTGAATGATGGCGACCCTTATCAATTCATCGAGTGCGTGCAGTCCATATTCAGCCTTAACGGGGTGGCGACACCGGTTTCTCCCGGGGAAGTGATTGAGTACAAGGTGCCCGACATGTACGGGCGTCCGTGGGCAGATAACTGGATTGAATTTCACGAGCAGGATATGCAGGTGCCGGAAACAGAGGATATATTCAGTTTTGAATAGGACTGCTTGAGGAATAGTACTGTTGCGACTTATTCAGGTGAGATGGTAAAGACAAAATCATCAGCCAGTACATGACCCTCTATGGAAGTGGCCTGAAACACCACCTGGTAACTTCCGTTTTCCAATAGTGGAATTTCCAGATCGATTTCCTTACCGAAAGCCGTTGATTGGCCAACCCGATTTCTTGGCAGTTTCAAGGTGATGGTGTCGCCTGTTATAGCCAGGTAAGCATCTACAGGTCTGAGTCTGACATTGGTGATGGTGACTTCCCCGGGGAAAACAAAGCGAATAATGGTCGGAGCCTGCTCAATCACGGCGTCTTGGTCTGGCACTGTTGTGGCAATGCCCACATGAGCAAGCACAGGGCATGCATAAAGCATACAGAGCAGCGTGAGGGTTTTTGTGAATTTGCAATGCAATCGATTTTCTCGAATAAATGACAAGCGTTATTGCCATGATATTATCTTTTGTCTGTGCTGTAATTTTTTAGTAAACCAACGTTGAGGTAGTCATGCGTACTAATTCACTCTACAAAATTCTGTCCGGAATTGTCTTGTTCCTTTTTTCGACGATTTCACTTGCCCAGCACCTGGGTCAACTTGAACAAGTCAGGGTCTATGGGCAGTCACTGGAAGGTAATTTATCCGGTGATGATCCGGTACGTGATGTGCAGGTCTATTTGCCGCCTTCCTACAATGCAAACTCTGAACAACGCTACCCGGTGGTGTACCTGCTGCATGGCTATACCGATTCGGATAAAAACTGGTTTGGTTTGAATGGCAATCATTTCGTCAATGTTCCAGATGCTGTAGATGCCGCCTGGCAAAATGGTGCCAACGAAATGATTATCGTCATGCCCAATGCCTATACCCGCTTCAAGGGCAGCATGTATTCCAATTCAGCGACTACGGGCGACTGGGAAGCCTACGTAGCAAAGGATCTGGTGACCTATATTGATGCCAATTACCGAACCATTCCAGAGCGCGCCAGTCGTGGCCTTGCCGGTCACTCTATGGGCGGGTACGGCACCATACGTATCGGCATGAAATACCCAGGCGTGTTTTCCTCCCTGTATGCCATGAGCCCCTGCTGCATGGGTGCCAATATGAATCCTTCCATGGCCCAATTTGAAAGTGTCCTGGCTGTGAAAAATGATGAGGATATTACCGAGGCAGGGTTTGGCCCCAGCGCCATGCTGGCTTCTGCCGCGGTATGGTCACCCAACCCGGACAATCCGCCTTTTTATATCGATTTGCCTTTCAGTGATGGCGTACTACAACAGGACGTCGTTGCTCGCTGGGTCGCCAACGCTCCCCTGGTGATGGTGCATCAGTACATTCCGCAACTGAAAACATTCAAGGATGTTTACCTGGATGCGGGAGACAGGGATGTTGGTATTGCCGGTACCGTGGGAGAAATTCATGACATCTTTGATGGCTATGGGGTCGAGCATCGGTGGGAAATATATGAGGGCGATCATGTCAGTGGCATCCATGAGCGGATTACCACTCAGTTGATGCCCATGTTTTCAGAAGTGCTGGTTACCCGATAATAACAGCTGAGTGATGTTGTTTTATCGGCGCGGTATGGACATCGATAGTTCGGGTGCCATCCTGGCCATGACATCACAACCATGCACTTTCTCTTTCGTTTCATACTGCGACCTCACACTGCCGGGATTCCAGCAAATGTTTCAGTGCAGGGAAGAGGTCAATTTCTTTTATGTGAAGTTTTGTGAATAACAGCGGCACTATCGTTGCAGTTCATTGTCATAATCACCAAGTCATCCGTAATACGCCAGCCAAAATGGAATCACTTTCTCCGGAAATAGACAAACTGGAAGCAGCCGACCTTGAGCGCGCCTATCGCACAGATGCGCATGCCTTTATGCAGTGGTTCGATGCCATGTACGCCGGGCATTCAGACAATGCGCTGCTCCAGGCCTGGCATGCGCGGTTAAATTATAGAGAAGAGTCAGGATCTGTTCCGCGCAAGAATCTGCTGCTTTACACCATCCTCATTTCCACCCTGACCTGGGCAATTGCCAAGCTGCCGGAATTTATTTCGGTGGATGAAGAATGGTTTTACCCACGCTTTATTCCCTTTCTGGTCATTGGTGTATTGGTGGCCTACTTCAATATCAATCGTGAACCAGACCACAAGCTGATCCTGCAAAGTGCCGGGGCTGGCCTGGTTTTACTGCTGATACTTTTTTTAATGCCAGATTATCAATACTCGGATTCCATCATCATGGCCTTGATCCATATGCCTCTGGTACTGATCAGTCTGTTGGGCTTTGTATTCGGGGAGGGGCAGTGGCGTAATGTTTCAGGGCGGCTGAATTATATTCGTTATGGGGGAGAGTTGATTATTTATACAGCCCTGGTGTTAATGGGTGGCCTGGTGTTGTCCGGGCTGACGCTGGGCTTATTTTCCCTGATCGGTTTTCGTTTAGAGGAATGGTATTTCAGTTTCGTTGGGGTCTGGGGAGCGATGTCAGCACCGCTGATTGCCACCTGGGTCTGGGATCAGGTGTTGAAACGGGAGAGCAAACTGGCCTCCATCATCGCTAATGTATTTTCACCATTGTTCCTGTTAATGACGGTAGCCTACTTGCTGGCTCTGTTGGGTGAACAACGCAGTCCCTTTCAGGATCGTGAATTTCTCATTGTTTTTAACGGTCTGTTGTTAGTGGTGTGGGGGATATCCGTGTTTTCCATCACCGGCAGAAACGATAAGGCCTCAAAACTGATGGACCTCACCAACCTGGCCCTGGTATTTGTCACCCTGATCATTGATGCCATAGCGCTGGCCGCCATTGTGTATCGCTTGTTCGAATTCGGTATCACGCCAAACCGGATAGCGGTAACTGGCGCCAATCTTTTGATCTTTATTCACCTGGTATGGATTTTCTATGAATACGCGAAAGAGTATCGCGGCAGTGGCAGTATCGAGGTGATCAAAACAACTATTGCCAGGTATCTGCCAGTCTATACCGGCTGGTCGGTGTTTGTGGTGGTGGTTTTGCCTTTACTCTTTGGCTTTGATTAAGCCGGCTTGAGGCTGGCGGAAGGGTCAATCTTTACTGTTTAAAATCCGGGTCACAGCAGATTCCTGTAAATTAAATTAGAGTTACAAGAAACCTGCTGTTTCCACAACCAGATTAAACTGTCTTATTTTTGCAGCTTCAAAAGGAAGCGATCAGTTTTGCCTCGAATACTGCCATCGAAGGGATTAGTCGTTCTTGGGTCTTGAGGATTGCGTAATATGTTTGAAGTACCCGCAAGACTTAAACCAGCAGCTTCTGCCACTCTGATTACCTGATTTTCACTGGCACGATGCAGCGCTGAAAGATCGCTGGCAGGATCTCCTGAGTGATCAATTACGCCAAGTACGCCGCCAGGTTTCAGCACGGTTCGAATGGCAGCAAAAAAAATGGCTGCTGCATCTGGATCAGCAGATCTTAACAACTCATGTATTTCCAGAGCTATTACTGCCGCATCTACTGAATTTGGCGCTAATCCCAAATCTCCCAGGTCCCTGGTTAGTCGTTCAACATTGGCAAGACGGTTATTCGCCAATCTGCTATCGATAGCTGCGGCTGTTCTCGCGCCACGGTCGCCGCTAAGTGAGGCTGGGGAGTTCTGCATATACACTTTGCCTGAAGATCCAACTGCAAGGGATAGTACTTCAGTGTAGTAGCCTGCAGCAGCGACCAAATCAATGACCGTCATGCCTTCTTCTATGCCAAGAAAATTGACGACTTCAGCCGGCATGCGTCCTGCATCTCTGGCTTTATCTTCCGCTGCTCTACCTGCAGAATTACTGAGCGCGGCATTCAATTCAGCAAGGGTCAAAGCCTGTACTGTTGCTGCTATCAAAAGCAATACAGCAATAAATGTTTTAAAAAGTGTTTTCATAGTTTGCACCGTATTGATTAAGATTATTTTCTCGTGTTTGTAGCTTTTAAATCTTTCTAAATTACCTAAGGCTTTATTTCACTCCAAACTTTAACCATCATGGGGTTAAAGTCTTCATTAATACCCTATATCGCCTTGGCAAGAAATGCCTGCTTTCCTGCAAGATAATATAATCCGGAATTCTCATTTAACTCCCCGATACCATTCGTATCAAGGTATTCCCTGTAAAAATATACAGCGCGCCACCTGAGACTGGCCGCTGAAAGGCGGTAAGACCCATAGGAAACAGGCAAGAATGCGCATGATCCCCCTCTGGAATAGTTGGTTAAACTTTCTTATTAGTTTCTTTATGAGACTGTTGACTATAATCATGTCGTCCAGCACTATCTTTCACTGGGTTAGAACATAAGAAGAAAGGGAATAGAAATGCAGTTGTCATCAATTCAAAGGCTAATCAAAACAGGCGCTTTATCCATAGCGGCAGGTGTCGTGTTTTCGGCATTGTCAGGGAATATTCTGGCGCAAACTTCAACGCGCGATGGAGTGTTTTCTGAGCAGCAGGCTGTTGCTGGCGGCGCCCTGTATTTGCGTTCCTGCGTGGAATGTCATGGCATCACGCTTTCTGGTGGCGAAGCCGGTCCTGCCCTGGTTGGCGGTGCATTCTGGCAGCAGTGGCAAGATCAGTCCCTGGCAGCTTTTTATCAAATCACAGCTTCCACCATGCCGGTAAATAACCCCAATGGTTTTTCCCCGGAACAATATGCTGACCTGGTTGCCTTCATGTTGCAGCAAAACGGCTTGCCGGCGGGTGAAACAGCCCTGGCTTCAAGTGCCGGGGAGCTGGTAGCCATCAACATGCTGCCATCGGAGCAACCCGTGCGCGTGGCTTCCCTGCTCAATGGGTCGACTACGGCACAACGAGTGATTAACTACGAATGGCTGGGATACCACAATGATACCAACAGCACCCGCTATGCTCCGCTTGATCAGATCAATGCTGATAATGTGGAAAACCTTGAAGTGGCCTGGCGCTGGACTACGGTAAACCACGGCCCAAATCCTGAATTCAATTATGAGTCTACGCCCATCATGGCCGATGGCGTGTTGTATACCACGGCCGGACGACGTCGTGATGTAGTTGCCATAGATCCGGTTACTGGTGAAAACCTGTGGATGTTCCGCTATGACGAAGGCGCAAGGCGAGGACCACGTGTGAACTCTGGTCGTGGTGTTTCCTACTGGCGTGATGACACACAGTCACGCGTGATAGTGGTAACGCCTGGTTATTATTTGATTTCTCTTGATACAGCGACAGGCCGACCCGATCCTGATTTTGGTGAAAACGGTGTTGTAGATTTGCGTGTGGGTCAGGAAGAGCGCTTTGCCATTGATATAGAAGATATCCCCTCCGGACTAACTGCACCGCCCGTTATCGTAGGTAATGTCGTTGTTATAGGGGCCGCCTTTCCATCGGGTGGTTCGCCCCGGTCCATGACCGGACCCGCTGGCAATATCCGTGGCTATGACATTGGCACGGGCGAAATGTTGTGGAAATTTGAGACCATCCCCCAGGATGAACAGTTTGGTGTAGAAACCTGGCGTAACAACAGCAATGCCTACACCGGCAATGGCGGTTCATGGGCGGTGATGTCAGCCGATCAGGAACGTGGCATTGTTTATGTTCCTGTAGAAGCGGCAACCGGAGACATGTATGGCGGACATCGGCCCGGTGACAACCTGTTTACACAGTCACTGGTGGCTCTGGATGCCAATACCGGGGAGCGTCTGTGGCATTACCAACTGATTCACCATGATGTCTGGGACTATGACCCCCCAACGGGCCCTGTATTGGCCGATCTGGTTGTGGATGGCGAAGTTATTCCTGCTGCCATCCAGGTCAGCAAGCAAGGCATGGTCTATACCCTGAACCGGGAAACAGGCGAACCGGTCTGGCCCATTGTTGAACGCGCCGTTCCGCAATCTACTGTGCCCGGCGAGCAGACTTCACCGACTCAACCTATTCCTACTAAACCGGCACCCTTCGAACGACTTGGTCTGACTGAAGATGATCTGCTGGACTGGACCCCCGAGATCAAGGAGGAAGCAGTCAGGTTACTGAACCTGTATACCTACGGTCCGGTCTTCACGCCACCTTCTTTGACTACAGAAGATAACAGGGGAACTCTGTTTATGCCGGGCTTTGGTGGCGGTGCCAACTGGCAGGGCGTCGCTTTTGATCCCGAAACCAACATGCTTTATGTACCGTCTACGTCACACCCTATGGCCATCGGCCTGACAGCGGATACTTTTTTCGAAGACAGTGATTTTGATTACGCCATGAGTCGTGGCTTCGGTGTAGAAGGACCTTTTGGACTGCCACTGATCAAACCGCCTTATGGTCGCATCACGGCAATCGACATGAATGCCGGGGAGCATGCCTGGATGATGGCCAATGCCGATACGCCGGATGAAATCAAGAATCATCCGAGGCTGCAGGGCGTAGATATTCCTGAGCGCACCGGACATGGTGATCGTGGTGGTTTGCTGGTGACCAAGTCCCTGTTATTTGCCGGTGAAGGGGCAGGGCTCTATGGTGGTCAGACAGGTGGCGGCCCAATATTCCGCGCCCATGACAAGGCCACAGGTGAAATCATCAGTGAGTTTGAATTACCAGCCAAGCAAACAGGACTGCCGATGACTTATCAGATTGATGGAGTGCAGTATATTGTTGTGCCGATTGGGGATACGGGGTTTCCCGGGGAGCTGGTTGCTTTGCGCGTAGCGCAGTAAAAAACAGCCGCAAGCTTCAAGCTGCAAGAATTGTAGGTCGGCATAGCGAAGCGTTTGCCGACATTATTGCAATACTCTGTCGGCAAACGCTTCGCTATGCCGACCTACGAACTTGACTGGTTAATTCAAAATTCCAACAGTGATTATGCTTGTAGCTTGTAGCTTGTAGCTTGTAGCTGGCGGCTCCGCCGCCTTTACCAATGCCCGGAATCTGATGTGTCCCAGGCTTTCTGCCAGGCATCCGGAATCTTTGCGTCATTAAATAGAAATCCCTCTTCCAGCTCCGGATAAATTTCCTGATACGTGACAACTGAATTTTGATTGAGGCGGTGGTTGATGTGTTCCGGTTTGACGTCCGACAGCGAGCTTACTCCAAGCTGCCCCAGTAATTCCGATAGTGCCTTTACCATGGCATTGTGATAATTAAAAACACGCACGCCCTTATCCTGAATATCCAGCTGCAAATAGCGCGCAGGATTCTGGGTGGCGACGCCTGATGGACAAGTATCGTTATTACAATGACGAGCCTGGATACAGCCAAGCGCAAACATCATGCCGCGAGCGGAATTCACCGTGTCAGCGCCAAGGGCTCCAAGTCTGGTCATGTGATAGGCAGACAGACTTTTGCCGGCACCAATAATTCGAATTTGGTCGCGTTTACCTATGCCGCGCAGGGCATTATGGATGAAATGCAACCCTTCTCTCAGGGGAGTGCCCACGGCATTGGTAAATTCAATTTGTGCCGCACCGGTGCCTCCTTCGCCGCCATCCACTGTGATGAAGTCAGGTGTAATGCCGGTTTCCAGCATCGCTTTACAAATACCCAGAAATTCACTTTTGCGCCCCAGGCACATTTTGAAACCCACAGGTTTGCCGCCCGACAACTTTCTTAATTGCATAACGAATTCAAGCAATCCAGTTGGGCCGGAGAATGCAGAATGATAGGAGGGAGAAATGACATCCTTACCCAACTGCACGTTACGGATTTCTGCGATTTCTTCGGTTACTTTGGCGGCGGGCAGAATTCCGCCATGGCCCGGTTTGGCCCCCTGGGAGATCTTGATTTCTATCATTTTGACCTGGTCTTCCCGGGACTTTTTCTCAAACAAGCTGGCATCAAAGTGTCCCAGGTCGTCCCTGCAACCGAAATAACCAGTACCAATTTGCCAAACCAGATCACCATTAAATTGGCGATGGTACTTGGTTATTCCGCCTTCACCGGTGTTATGAAAAAAGCCCCCAAGCCCTGCGCCACGATTCAAAGCCATGATGGCATGCTTGCTCAGGGCGCCAAAACTCATGGCAGAAATGTTCAGTGGTGAGGCGCTATAGGGAAGGCTGCAATTCACCTCGCCAAAAGAGGTGCGTAATTTTTCCGGTTCAACATGTACAGGCACCATGGCATGGTTGATCCACTCATAACCAGGCCTGTATATATCCAGGATAGTGCCGAACGGACGAGTATCATTCTGTTTCTTTGCCCGTTGATAGACCAGACTGCGCCATTCGCGAGGTATTGGCGTGCCATTGAGATCTGACTCTACAAAATATTGCTGAATTTCCGGGCGGATATATTCAAACAGATAGCGGATATGGCCGATAACCGGGTAGATGCGTAGTACGGTTTTGCGTTTCTGTATCAGGTCGTAAAGACCCACAAGGATATAGGGAACAAGCAGGAGGTAAAGCCAATTAATGGGCGGCCAAAGCAAGCTCACCAGAAAAGTAGCAAGGGGTAAAACTACAATAGAGACCAGGAACGCCTGTCGAACTGTCATCTAACTATATCCTGTTGAAATTAAAAACATTTTTAGCAAAGTGGCAGCATGTTGATTTTAACTCTATTGCAAGAATTTGTCCCGGTCTAAGATAATTGGAACTATCCACGAATGCTGAAGTCTGATTTCGGAGTCCAGCGTTTCAGGCTGGTATTATTTTTCAGATGATCGTTGTACTATCATCGTCCCTTTATTTTTAAAGATCACTATTAATTCGCTGGTGCGTAATTTTTTAAGGAGTTTTTATGCGAACCAAATTGTACAGTCTAGTTCTTTCATTCATTGCATTGGCAGTTATGGGCGTCACCCAGGCTTCTGCCCAGGGATTCCAACTACCAAACATGCAGGTTACCAGCAATGCTTTTGAAGACGGTGGCATCATTCCAATCAAGTACACGTCACATGGCGATAATGTACAACCCAATTTTTCTATTACAGGTGCGCCTGAAGTAACAGCCAGTTTTGCCATTATTTTTCATGATATCGAAGTGGCTATTGGTGGCGGCATTGGCGATGTAACCCACTGGGTTGCTTTTAACATTACTTCTCGAGATATCCCGGAAGGCAGCTTACCTGCAGGAAGTGTGTCTGGTAATAATATTCGTCAGCAGCCAGGCTACATGGGGCCTGGTGCACCATATGCTGATCGTTTCCATCATTATGTTTTTGAGTTTTATGCTTTAAATGACACGCTGGATTTGCCTGAAGGGGCGAGTCGAGATGACGTGGTTGCTGCGATGGAAGGAAAAGTGGTTGCTAAAGCTGCTTATGTAGGTCGCTACGCCAACGCGCAATAAAGAAAGGGAATCTGTTGTAATTCAGAAATTGTAGATCGGAATTTGCGCAGCAATCTCCGACAGATACAATTGCGATTCGTCGGAGATGGCCTGCGTCCATCTCCGACCTACAATTTCGATTTAGAAAGATTGGGCGACAATACCGGCGTTTAATTTCATTTATTTTCATTGGGGGAATAATGAAAAAATTAATAGTTTCTATAACTCTTCTGGCCTTACCGGTTCTGGGATACGCTCATCACAGTTTTGCGCCACATTTTGACAGCGACAAACCGGTGAATATTACCGGGACGATTATTGAATTTGAGAGCAGAAATCCCCATGCCTATTTGAATATCCGAGCCGAGGATGCCGATGGTCGAGTCACTGATTGGCGTTGTGAGTCTCATGGTGTCACGCAATTGACCCGCAATGGCATCACACCGGAGATGTTAGCGGAAGGAACACGTATTGGTATTTCCGGTTCACAGCACAGGCGTGATCCGACCCAATGTTTTTTTGACATGGTGTATATGGGAGATGGCCGTGAACTCAGTGTCAATGGCGAGCGCGGCAACTCGGCCCCGCCGGAAGAGCAGCGTGATTCCATTTTTGGCACCTGGATGCTGCTGCCGGGTGGTTTCGCTACCAGCGGACCACAGTTCATGATCGATTACCTTTCGGAAACCGGTCGTGCAGCAACTGAGCAATATAATCCTTTTACTGACGATCCCACCTACCGATGTGAGCCTGTCGCTTTACGTCGCGCATGGGGAGCGCCAAGTACGCCACTGGCGATTAGCCGCATTGGCGATAATATTCTGATCAAGCACGAATGGATGGATGTTGAGCGGATAATACACATGGAGCAGGAGTCAGCTCCAGAAGGTACCCAGCCAACAATCATGGGATATTCCGTGGGGCGTTTTGAAGACGATGTCCTGATTATTGAAACCTCTCATTTTACCCAGGGTGTCCTGAATCAATTTGTTACCGTTGAAGGGCAGCCAATGCGCGCCGTATTGCATTCCGATCAGCTCACAACGGTGGAAAGACTTTCTCTGGACAGGGAGCGTAATCGCCTGGTGATGTCCATTGACCATTTTGATCCTGTATTTTTTACCCGTGACTTCCCAAATTATTCTCGAGAATACGGACCTTCGGATCTAGAAATTCAGCCTTTTGGTTGTATACCTGAAATTTTGAAGTAATCGGCAGGCCTTTTGACTTTATTGCCTGTCGAAATTCTTTTACTTCTGTGCCTGGTGGCTTTGTTCACCGGCTTTATCAAGGCAGGGATGCCTTCGCTTGGCACCCTGTTAACAGCCTCAGTAGCTCTGATATTTCCCCCCCGTGATGCTCTGGGTATTACCTTGCTGTACTTGCTGGTAGGTGACTCAGTTGCTGTCACACTTTACTGGCGACTTGCCCACTGGCAGGAATTAAAGAAAATGATCCTGCCAGTTTTGGCAGGAGTTATAACCGGCGGCATTTTGCTCTCAATGCTTAATAATGAAAACCTGGGTCTTACCTTGGGTCTGGTTGTTATTGTTCTGGTTTCCATGGAACCATTCAGGCCGCGGCTCACGCAATGGGCCCTGGATCATCCGGGGAGTGTGCGTTCCGGGTCAGGTATTCTTGCCGGCGTTGCTACGACCATAGGCAATGCTGCCGGACCGATTCTATCGCTGTACTTTCTACTACTGAAGCTGGACAAGAAAGCCTTTGTAGGCACCGGCGCAATTTTTTTCCTGTTTGTAAATGTATCCAAAATTCCCATTTTCATGGGGCAGGGGATTTTTGATTCTCAATACTTTGCTTCTGTGGCATTGACTGCACCGCTGGTATTTGTAGGCGCTATCGGCGGAAGAAAATTTCTGGAATGGGTTTCCCAGCTCTGGTTTAACCGCATTGTTTTGTTTTTCACAGCGTTTGCTGGTCTCTGGTTAATCATCAGATATTTTATAAGTTGAGGGCATGTCAGTGAATTGCTGGCAAGATTTACAGCCTTTCTGCCTGTCGTAGTTTAAAATTCAGTTCAAATTAAGTTTTACCCAGATAAGCTTTTCATTCGAAGCCATAGAATTACTTGCCGGAGAAGTAACTTGATGTCTTTCAGAACTATCCTGACCGGTTTAATGTTGCTGGTGTCGGTAACATTGACTTCTTGCGCCGTAAACCCCGTCACAGGTCGCAATGAAATATCCCTGGTGTCCGAAGCCCAGGAAAGAGCGATAGGTGAACAGCAGTATGGACCGTCGGCACAAAGCCAGGGCGGCGAATTCAGTATAGACCCGGTACTTACCGAGTATGTGAATACTGTTGGGCAACGTATTGCTGCGGTCAGTGACCGGCCTCTGGATTACGAATTTATCGTCCTCAACAATTCAGTGCCCAATGCCTGGGCCTTACCCGGTGGCAAAATTGCAGTGAACCGGGGATTGCTCACCGAGCTGACCAATGAAGCAGAACTGGCCGCTGTCCTTGGTCATGAAGTAGTTCACGCTGCGGCCCGGCATGGCGCCCAGGCGATGACGCGGGGCACTTTGTTACAGGGCGCATTGGCTGTTGGTGCCATTGCCCTGAATGATAATGAATATGCAGATTACATCGTCGGAGCTTCCCAGCTTGGTGCGCAATTGATTAGCCAGCGCTATGGCCGGGATGATGAGAGAGAAGCAGATTATTACGGTATTCAGTACATGGTCCGGGCCGGCTATGACCCTGCTGCAGCGGTAAGTTTGCAGGAAACTTTCGTGCGCCTTTCGGAAGGCCGTAGCCAGGGCTGGATTGATGGGTTGTTTTCCAGCCATCCACCTTCCCGGGAAAGAGTGGAAAATAACCAGGCTCTTGTGAATGAGTTGAGGCCTGAGTTAGCAGGCAGAGATATGGAATTGGGAGAGCTGCGTTATCAACAAGCGATGGCTTTTCTTGAAGAAAATAGTGAAGCCTATGCACTATTTGATGAGGCCGAACGCGCCATTGCAGATGATGATCTGGATATTGCCCTGCTAAACCTGGATGCTGCTATTGATATGGTAGATGAACCAAGGTTCCTGGGCTTAAAAGGCGATATTTTGTTGTATCAGGAAAACTACAGGAATGCCGTAGATAACTATAATGACGCCATCCTCAAGGATGACAGTTACTACGATTATTACCTGGGCAGGGGCGTGGCTTATGCGCGGTTGGGAGATCGTAGCCGGGCCAGAACTGATCTGGAACATAGCGCCAGATTACTGCCAACAGCCATAGCAATGAATGAGTTGGGCAAATTGGCGTTGGTGGAAAATGATCGTCCCCTGGCAAAGCAGTATTTCCAGGAAGCTGCCGGTGCCCAGGGAAGAGTAGGACAAGAGGCCAGCATCAATTTCATCCGTCTGGACCTGGCGGATAACCCCGGTAACTACCTGGCAGTGCAAACCTTTGCTACCGATAATGGCAATATTTATGCGAGAGTAAGTAACAACAGTGGCCTTGATCTTCAAGCCGTTCGAATTGATTTCGCTGCCGTGCTGGGCGACAGACTGGGTCGGCAAAGCCGTCAGGTTGATTCGCTTGCAGCAGGATCCTACGTTGATGTGAATTCGGGGATGCGGTTTCCTGAAAATCAGATATGGAGCTCAGATCAAATGCAGGCGCAGGTGACCAGTGCCAGAGCACAATAGAAAAAAGTGACGAGTGGCGAGTGACGAATGTCGAGATAAAAGATATAAAATATAAAATAAAGGTTATAAAACTATTTAAATTGTCTTAACACTTAGACGTTGCAAAATATTATTTGTTCGCCACTCGCCACTAGTCACTTCCGTGCTTCCTGATTCTCAACATACTCAATAAATTTCGTGAGTTCCTCAACCGGATGAAAACCGGTAGTCAGGTAACCGCCGGCAATAAAACTGGGGACGCCGCTGATCTGCATATTGCGTGCTTTGTGCCAGGCCTGGTCCACATCATCACTGAAACTGCGTTCATCAATCACCTGTTCTGCTGCATTGACGTCCAGGCCTGCTCTTTCAACTGCTGACAGTAAAACCGGGTTTTTGCCAGGTTCTGATCAAGGACAAAATAGGTGCGATAAAGCTCTTTGTGCAGGGCTTTTCCGTTTGCGAGTCCATCAAGACTGTCAGCCCACATACCCAGTTCCTGCGCAAGTCGGCTGTTATAGGTCATGGTCCTGTCACAATGTTCCAGACCAAGGTCATCCATAATGCTGTACAAACGTGAGTGTATCGCGTCCAGGTTGGGGCCCAGAAAGGATTCCAGCAACAGTCCTTCTTCCGGGGTGTCGGGGTGCAAGGGGAAAGGTGACCAGATTACTTGTAGATCAGAATTACTCTGAGCGACTTTTTCAACAACAGCACTGGCCAGGTAGCACCACGGGCAGACAAAATCAGTAAAAATTTCAAGAACGGTTTTAGTATTTTCAGACATGGTGCTTCTCCCCTGGTTGCCAGGATAATATCAGAGTCATCCACACCTGATTCTAGCGATGGAGATAACAGAATTGAAGTGACTGCAAGCAGGCTATTCGAAGGGTTGAGGGGCGGGTGTGTCGGGGCCTGAGGGAGGTAGAATCGGCAAAATGAACTGTGGTAATTCGCCAGTCAGAGTCTTCAGGAAGGCAACGACTTTTGCATTACCAGTTTCAGAAAATTTACGATTCAGTTGCACCCAGGCCATGGTGTCTCCGGCTTCTTCAAGGGTGCGTATCTGGCCATCATGAAAATAGGGATAGGTCAGTTCAATATTTCTGAGTGAGGGAACCTTGAAGCGTAGTCGGTCCGAGCGCGCGCCCGTGACTGCCTGACGTCCAATAGAAGGGTTTTCAGTTTCATAACGATTGAAAGAACCCATTTTCTGGTAGGCCTGGCCTCCCACGGCGGCGCCATTGTGGCAACCGGCACAGCCGGTTAATTTGAATAGCCGGTAACCCTCTTTTTCCTGTTCTGTCAGGGCATCCTCGTCTCCCAGCAGCCACTGGTCAAAAGGGGAGTTCAGGGTAATAAGAGTACGTTCAAACTCTGCGATAGCATCTGTCACCATATCAATATCAATGGTGCTGCTACCGAAAAAATTATCAAATTCCTCAACATAGCCGGGAATGGTTTGTAAGACTTCCACGGCCAGGCTATGACTGGATGCCATTTCTCCCGGATTGGCAATGGGGCCGCCTGCCTGCTCTACGAGATCCATTGCTCTGCCGTCCCAGAACTGGGAAATACTGTAAACCGCGTTAAACACAGTTGGGGCATTGATAGGACCTTGGGCCCATTGATGACCGATGGATGAGACCAGGTTGTCCGTGCCGCTAAGCATGAGGTTGTGACAGGAATTACAGGAAATCCAGCCTGATTTGGACAGTCGCGGATCAAAAAAGAGTTTTTTACCCAATTCCACTTTTCCGGCATCAAGGTTTTGCGGAAGCTCCAGGGGGTCTATAGGCTCCGCGGCAGAAGCTGGCAAAGTAAAAGCTGCCATCAAAAAGCCAGCGATAAGACAAAGAATGGGGTGTTTGTTAATTCTCATAGCGCTATATTTAGCCCGGAATTTAGTCAGCCTCTATTGTATAGGTTAACAGGAAAAATTGAATGATCCATATCAATATGACCAGATAAAATAGCGTTTAATTCAAGTATACTAAGAAAGTAATCTGTATCAAGATCAGAAAATCAGGAACATTATTTGAAAGTCATCAATAAACAGAAATTGTCTAAGGAAATTAAATCTCTTTTTTTAGAGATGAAAGAAAGTGATTTCCAGGCAGTCTCTGAACAAGAATTCAATGAAAAACTCAAGCTAATTCTGAATAATGAAAATCACTCATTGGTTCAGGCTGGCAACCAGTTTGTCAGTGTTCTGATGAGTGATTTGCGTGGTTTCACTGCCTTGCTGGAGAAAGCTTCTCCCAGCCTTATTATTGAATTACTCAATGAATACTTCAGTGTCATGGTGGAAATTATTGATCGCCATGGTGGCTATATAGATAAGTTCATTGGCGATTCTATTTTTGCCCTGTTTGATGCAACCAGCTCCAGCAGAAATGGCATCCTGGATGTGTTGATTTGCGCCATAGAAATGCAGATTGCCATGGACAAGGTAAACAGAAAAGCCAGAGAAGTAGGAATTGATAACATCTACATGGGAATCGGAATTAATACTGGGGAGGTACTGGCCAGTGTTCTTGGTTCAGATATCTATCGGGAATACACGGTCATTGGCAATAATGTCAACGTAGCCTCCCGTGTTGAAGCCTATACACTGCGAGGACAAATTCTCATATCAGAAAATACCTATCGTTATACCAAGGACGATATTGAAATAGGTGAAGTTAACGTAGTTAAGGCAAAAGGAATGCGAACCCCGCTGAAGCTTTATGAACTAAAGGCTGTGACTCATCCTGAACGCTTGGAATTACCAAGGCGGGAAAAACGCAGAGCGCCGCGAATAGGGATCAAGATTCCTTTCAGTTACCACTTGCTGGATGGCAAAAATGTGCTGCATGAAGAGTTTCAGGGTGAAATTGTAGATATCAGCTATGGTGGTGTCTTGATTGTAGTAGATGAAATGCTGGAAGCATTTTCTGATCTCAAGCTGATACTCTCATTGACACCGTTTAGTGATGAGCCTCTGGAGATTTATGCCAAGACTCTGTATGCAAAAGATAACGATGGTGGCGTTAAAGCGGGTCTTGAATTTACTATTATTGATAACGAGGCCAGCGAAGCAGTGAAGAACTTTGTGGGCAGTTTGATGTAAGTAATTTGTTTGTTTTTTTGTGGAGTATTTATTTTGAAAATTACCAGGTTGTTGCAGCAACTCGTGCTGACATTTTTTTGTTTTCTTCCCCTGATCTCCCATGCAGCTGACAGTCCGGTCCCTGTCAGACTGGATAAAGATAAAATGGCTGGTCTTGATCTGACTGCTATCCCATCGGATGCCTATATCGACATCCTTGAAGCAGGTGATTTGAATATGCGTGTTGCAACCCTGTTCGAAGGCACTGAATTACGTGTATCCATTTTTGAATCCACACCTGCGCGTACCAATCACCGAACTCGCCCAACCGATGTTGATGAATTCGTTACTGTTCTTAGTGGTAAACTGATTCTCACTGAGCCAAATGGTGCTGCCCATGAGTTCCTGCCAGGAGACTCGCTGGTTTTACCTGTGGGCTTTACCGGAACCTGGGAAATGCAGGGCAATTACCGTGAATTGGTTGTCTTGATGCAAAAGTAATTTTATTAATGAGAATTAGAGGTAATACATGAAAGGAAAAATCGCCTTTGAAGAACATATGTCCATTCCGGAAACGACAGCAGAGGTCGTAGACTTTGCTGGCGAGTCAGCTGACTTTGATAATTTTACACGGGAAATTCTTGATCTGGATGATATACGTCTGAATTACATGGACCAGACAGGAATTGAGTTGGCGATACTTTCCCTGAATGCGCCTGGCGTGCAGGCAATACTGGATACGGATGAGGCTATCGAAGTTGCCAGGAAAGGAAACGATACCATGGCGGCAGCTATTGAACGCCACCCTACGCGTTACCGCGCCTTTGCTGCGTTGCCTATGCAGGACCCAGTTGCAGCGGCTGCTGAACTTGAGCGTTGCGTAAAGGAAATGGGCTTTAAAGGTGCCCTGGTCAATGGCTTTACCCAGAAAGACACGCCGAATTCGGCTATTTATTATGACTTGCCAGAATATCGTGAGTTTTGGCAAACTCTGGCAGATCTGGATGTACCTTTTTATATTCACCCGCGTATGGGATTGCCATCTCAATCGAAGAACATCATGGATCATCCCTGGCTGCGTTCTTCACCTTGGGGATTTACCGTAGAAACTGGTACGCATGCACTCAGATTGTGTGGATCTGGTTTGTTTGAAGATGTGAAGCATCTGAAACTTATAGTTGGTCACTTAGGTGAATTCATTCCCTACAACCTCTGGCGTATGGATGCACGCATGGCATTTTCGCCACGCGGTTATCGTGGTAGCAAGCCGTTGGGGCATTACTTCCGTGAACATTTTCACGTGACGACTTCTGGTAATTTTCACGATTCAACTTTCAGATGTTGCCTGGATGAACTCGGTAAGGATCGTATGTATTTTTGTGCGGATTACCCGTTCGAACGCATGGAAGATGCAGCCGACTGGTTTGATAATACCCAGGTGATAACAGATGAAGAACGTCTTCAGATTGGCAGAACGAATGCCATCAAGTTATTTAATCTCGACCTGGATTAATCGCTTGAGGGGAGTGGGGGAAATCCAAGCTGTTGCCGGATAGCCGGGCGGTAGTAGTTCAGGTTGTATTCCACCAGATCTACTATCCTGTCCCGGCTTTCTTCGATGGAGTGAGTATCCTCATCAAACCACATGACTCCCTGCCATACGGGTAAAGAACGGGTAGCATCCAGCACAAATCCCACTATATGAATGACAGCCCGGGAGTTGAAAACATCACCCCGGTAGTCCTCGACGAATTCGGCAATAGTCTGGTAATTCTCCGGCGTTAGAAATTGTTGAACACTTTCAATGCTTGCCTCGCGACCAATATCTACTGGTCTAATGACGAGAACGGCATCAAAACCAGCTTCAGCAAGACGGGTACGAACAGTCCGGGTATCAATATCCCTGACATCGCGAATGATGGAGTAACTTGTGGAAACCTGGTAATCATTTTGCCGCAGGCGCCTTGCTATGGCATCTTCCAGTATACGTCTGCTTCCAGTATCAACATCCAAAGCCATGATTGCGAATGAAACGCTACCGAGTTTCTTTTGGGCAGTTACTGGCAACGCAAAACCGGTACTAATGAGGAGTAATATCAGAATGTGCTTTTTCATGCTCGCATCGTGTTCCAGCAGGTGATTTAAGTCAACTGGAAAGGCTGAATATGTTTAAGTGAGGTTCAGTTAGTTAGTTTCTGTGCTGGTGGCAGGTTTGCCAGCAACTGAAAAACTAAAATTCTCTTTTAAACAATTGAAACTCTTTGGCATTGGTGATTCAGAAGAGCCACGCTCTCCCTGCCGGCTATGTGCAAGCTCTCGGCAAATGTGAATAGTTGAGTGCAAAAACAATTTAGAGGATATGTGGTACCGGAGGCCGGACTTGAATAGATAAAATAAGTTATTGAAAAATATATAAAATATATTTATATATATCTATAAAGTAATACCTACGGTAATAGCTTGGACCTTGCAGTATCACTCTAAAACAAGCCTCTGTAAGTCCCTTCCTGCCTGCTCCCTCAGCAACCACAACCTGCCGAGTCACTCTGTAATCGACTGAGGTGGGGTCTAAACAGGCGCGGGGAGGGGACGTCACAGCCTTACACAGTTACTGTATCTGCCCAGATACGTTGGATATATGAAGAGCTTTGGTCTAACTTAAGCTATTACCCAATTACTGAGCATGAGATATGGCATAGCTTTTGTAAACTATGCCACTCTGCTTTGAGCATGTACTTACATATCTCTACTTTATCCCTAAAAAGCATATCCAATGCTCATATTTACACCGTCATCCCTGCCTAGTTGAATACCGTTCACACTAGACTTTATGTTTTTTATCCATTCAATACCCAGACGTATTCCAGCCAATGAGCCATGCTGAGCAACTAAGTTAAGTCCAAGACCTAGGTCGGCATACTCCCCACCGTAATTACTCACAAAGTCAGAAGGGCTAGATAGTTTCTGTGGGCCGTCGTATTGACCGTTGATATTGCCTGCCTTATTCCAAGCAATCCTCCCGGATATGCTGAGCCAGTTTCTAATTCTATAAGCAGTCCAAGCGGTAAGCATGTATTGTTCACCCAAGCGATAACCCGAGCTGTTTTGGTTTTCTAATGGAATCTTGGCTCCTAGTTGGCTGCCCCAGCTCAATGCGTTCTTCTTGGCGGTATAGGTTAATGCTGGAGTAAAATCCCAAGTCCCGGACCCTAACTGCATGCCGTAATGAGTATAGCGACCCTCGCTGTCTTTTTTGTTTACAGAGCCAGTAGGGATGTTGACGCCAACTGTAGCATGTAAAGTCCAATTACCATCTCGGCCAAGATTGATTAATGCACTGGCGTTCGTGTCACCTAGCCCTGATACGCTATGTGAGTGCATCATTGAGCCATGGCCCATCATCAGACTATTAGACATACCGCTATTTGAGTTCATCGTCATTGGCATCATCGACATGTCCATGCTCATGTTCATGTACATGGGCATAAGCATTAACGTAATATTTTCGGTAGGTGCATACATGATGTCCAACATGTGCATTTCCATATCCATGCTCGTTGCTACCATTCCATATCCGGCCATTGAAGCAGCCATTTCATCTACTTCAGACGAACCTTGATAGAGGTCTGCAAAGTTTGTTTTAAGATAACGGTAGCCAAGCATCCATTCACCAGATTCATGGATGTGGTCCCCCATTACTCCAGATGGTGCATGCCCCTCAGGTGCAAATTCCTTATGATTCTGTGCTAATGAATCCGAAGTTTTAAATGCCAAAAGGCAGACAGTGATAATCGCCAGATTTAGTCTGGCAAATTGTTCAAATTTCATAATATATGTCCCCGCTGCGATTACCCTTCGCAGCAAAATACGAGTTAAAAAGTTAAAAAATTAAGCAGGGACAGAAAAGGGAGGTGCCCGGCTGGGCGGTCTGGAATAGGCAATATCAGACCATATTCTAGTAGTTGTGGAATTAATCTGACTTGGTAAGAAAGGTTTGGTAGTAAGTTCAATAGAAAAGCTCGTTAATCCTTTGGTAAGAGTGTCAGAAAACTCACAGTTGCCGTCTGGATATCCGTGAGGAGCTGCAATTGAATTTAAAGAGTGTCCAGAGTCGACCTCAGCAACCATGTCCATTTGAGCATGATTCAGATGTTGTTCGGGTTGCGTAATACTGATTTGAGGTGTCTTGGAATGCTGGTTTAACGCCAACAATTCAAATAAGGCGCCATTACGCAAATCATCATGGCAAAGAACAAATGGGTAGCCCTTAGCAAATGAGCCCGGCATAAATCCAGAGGGGAAAATGCCTTTAACGAGGACGAAGAAAAGAAGACCTAGAAATGATAAGCGGTGTTTCATTTTCTGTATGGTGGCTAAATTCAAAAGAAAAGATGAATTTTATTATGTATAAGAGGACTAGATTTGTAGGTTGAGGTACAGCATCAGCTTAAATTCTTTGGTTATTTTAAAGCATTAGTCTCTTAAGAAAAAATTATTTTTCTGATGCCGATATCGAAACTATCTTAATTCTGGGGCTAGCAGCATCCCCTTCCTTGCAACACACCTGCACCCATGCAGCTTCCATCCTTTGTGTAGCCCACTCTGCATCCTGTGCCTTGACCGCTACTGCATCATGTATGGGTAGTACTACTTTCCCCTCTAAGACACCCTGATACATGACATACATGAGTATCTGCCCCTCTAGGCTCTGTAGATGAATGCCTAGTGCGTCATAGAGTCTTAGGTTTGGATAACAATGCCTAGTTGCATTCTCTAGAGTCTTTATCTCAGAACCCCTATAACGTTCGAAGATTAGTGCATTATGCGCAGATTTAGGAGTATCACAGCTTAATGCAATGGTAATGTACCCCTTAACTTTATCCCTCGTAGTTTGTGCATAATCAGCAATTCTTCGATAAGGGTCATCACCAGCATCTTCGCCACCAAACAGTGCCAATCCCATCCTGATATGGCTGGCGTTAAAGTCTACTTCTGCTATTGGCTCGCCATCTATTAAGGTATTAATCCTTAGCGGTACTTTTTTGGCCATAAGCGTCTGAAAAGGCGTATAGATTCTGCCCCCAGTAAAGACATTGTGTTTGTACTTCAACACAACAGGACCCTTACAGGCCCACTTATGAGCCTTTAACTCCTCATTGATGGCATACATTTTCTGCTTATCTGGGTGACTGTCATCTACCCTATAAAGAACGTTCCAGCCTGTCTCTGGCTCATTGATAGTGAGATAGGGTGGCCTTAATGACTGCTGGACGGCTAAGCCAAAGGGGTACAGCTGTTGTTCTAAGGCTTTGACCGGGTAGATTCTGGTCAGCATAGAGCCTTTGACGTACTTACCTCCTTTGAATAGCCTTATCAGCCCAGCCTCCTTTAGCGTGTCTATGACGGTCATCAGAGAGCTGTATCTAAACTCATAGGTATAAGGCGAATAGCCTTTGCTGTAGTGACTCTTACACTTATCTATGAGTGTCCAGTTGTTGGTTAATGCACCTAGAGCCAAGTTCAGGACTACATACTCCAGCATCTGCTCTAATGTCTTACGATACTTGGTCTGGCTAGGCCGCCTAAACAGCCCTTGCAGTTCTTCAAGGACGTTGTCTAATTCAGAACGAAGAGAAGAATCATCTATAAGGGTTAGTGGGGTTAGAAACCTATGACATTTAGACTTACCTGCTGGAACTTTCTTCTTAAGGATGTATTGGTCTAGCTGTGTCAGTAACTCAGGTGTCGGCTTAAACACAGATGAACAGTGGGCTAGAGGAGATGTGGTTAACATAGGGAATCTTCTCCTCTCTCTGCTGCTACTACCCCTACAACTACCACTAAAGTAAGTCATAGGCAGCCATAGCAACTAACTACAGTACTACTGTTAACTAGGCACATCTTCGTCCTCATAGTGTCTAATAGTGACAGGTCTAAATTCGTACAAAGGGCAGTCAGTGCATGGACACATCTCTATCTGATAACGCCATGTTCCTTTGACAAGGTGGTCATAACCACAGTCCTTACATTTAGCATCTATGGCCTGCTGTCTAGGACTACGACTGAATATTTTTTTCATAACTTAGTTCCATGTTGTACTAGCTACCTGTGCAAAGACACCAGTAGTTCTAGTAATAAAAGGTAATATTGGACTCATCTTCCTGTGATAAAAAGCCATATAAAACAATAGCTTATACTGCAAGTTAGTTAGCAGTGCTTTATATAAAATCTATATAAATCAGTAACTTGCAAGAGAACCCGTTCAGGCACACTCACTTTGAAGTTCTAGCCATTCAATTAGCTTTGTCTTGCTAAAGCGAACGACTCTTTGGCCCATCCTGATTGGAGGAGGGAAGCTGGGGTCGACTTGCAGAAACCTTCTGATACTAGACTCACTAGTGTTGAGGAAGGCGGCTGTCTCTTGATAAGTCAGTAGGTCTGACTGTGGAGGGATATTTCTCATGTATAACTCCTGCTTATGTATGCGCCTGCATGTGCTGGCACGAAATTCAAGGAGTCACTATTCTGTACTAAAAAATTGACCTGCGGGAAAGGTAGATTGGAACATGGCGCCAAACTTCCCTAATTTTTGCTCCTAATCTTCCTCCTCTCTTTGGCAGCTTCGTCTTTAATATGTTTCATAAGGGTGGATTCTGTGTAATCGCCGCCGATGCCACCAGTCTCAGCCTTCCTGAGAAGTTCTTTGTTGGATATCTTTGGGTCTTTGCCTAACTCATTCTTAACAAAGCGTGTCAATTCATCTTGCTTGTCTTTTTTACCTGCGGTTCTTTTTTTCAGAGACTTTGCTAGTCCGGTATTAGTACTTTTCTTTCGTGAAAACTCTGACATCAAGGCCTCAGTTCTATCTTGATAGAGTAAAGAGTTTTGGTAATTAATCGCTAGGTCATAACAAAGATTTTCAAGTCTCTCTAGCTTACTATCTGCTCTAGCCCGTCTTATCTCCTCAATAATTTGCCGCAGATATATTGCCTCTTGCTGTACCAACTTGAATATCTCTGCATCTTCTCCACGTCTTGGCCCTTCGTTTATATATGATTCAACTTCATCAGCAATACTATTTACTATGCTGCTGTTGGCGAACTTTTGTCGCCTTTTTTTGCTTCCACTGCATAAATAAGAGGATGCTTTTCGCGAAACTCCTTGAGTTGCTCAGCACTGCTAAGATTATCTGGGATATTTGTTTTTTTGGTGTTTTTCATTGGACTCAAGCAACAGCTTTACACTTCCTGTCCCATACTTCCTGTGGCGTTGCACCTATGATGTCCTGTACGTAGTCTGCCCAGAACTGAAGACATACCTCTCTTGGGCGCCAGTATTCAGCCTCGTTGTAAACCATCCTAATCTTATCCTTATCTGAGCCGCTACCTGAGTGCTGAAGAGCAGCCTCGATGACGTCTTTATCAAACATCCTGCTGCCATCGTCTCTGAGCTGCTCATTGAGATACGTACTTCCAACATGCCGAAAGCCATGCACGCTCTGTTCATTACTAACACCGGCTTTCAAAAAGATTTTGCTTATTCCCTCAGTGGTCAGATGCCCGCTTTGACCGATACCATGAAAGATATAGTCATTGCTCTTGTGTCTGATGTTTACGCTTTCCATTAAGCGAAGTATCTCAAGAACCTGCTTAGGCATGGGGAAAGTTACTGTCTTCTCTTCTATCTCTTCCTCTGTAAATAACTTCTTGAAAGCAAACTTATCTTTTAGCGGGTCAATAGACCAAGCACCTTCATCCAAATCAATGTCAGCCCACTCTACCTGTACTACTGCCCCTATTCTAAGAGTGGTGTACATACTGGTCATAAGGGCCATAGCAGTGATTGGCTGCATGTTGTGTTTAAAGACTTCTGCGATGATGCGTTTTAGTCTATTTGTTCCTGACTCAAGTGCTTTGCCGCTGACTTTTACATGCGCACGCTTCTTAGAAACACCACGTCCAAACTGCCCCCTTAACCTGCTCCAGTTAATGTCTGGTGCAAGCTGCTGGACGATGGCACGCTCCATAATGTTCTTAAAGAATCTACAGGTTTTATCTAGTGTCTCCCACTGCTGTGCATCTGCTATTGGCTGTAATACCTTTACTGCTTGCTGCATCGTTATCTCAGATACTGGATTCTTACCTATGTAGGGTAGGAGGTGTTTATCAACAAGCATCTTTTTCTTAGCAAGAGTTGAGTCAACATTCACTGTGCTTTGCTTATCCAGCCACTGGTCAGCGATAGCTTTGAATGTGTTGGCTTTAGCCTCTAGCTGACCTTGCTTCATCTGCTTCTTGTGGTCCGCAGGGTCAATACCTTGTGCTATGAGTGAAGCTGATTCGTCACGTTTGATTCTGGCTTGGGCTAGAGACATGGCTGGATACTTGCCCAGTCTCATCTTGCGCTGTTTATGGAGAGTGGGAGATGAGTAAAGCATTCTGAAGTACTTAACATCACAATGCTTATCCAAACAAACATACAGGCAGTCGCCATCAGAGAGTGTTTGGTCATAGGGTGCAGGCTTCAGCTTGGCTATGTCGTGATTCGTGAGCTTGTTCTTTGGCATGACGAGTTGCAACCTTTCGGACTTGAACCCATCTTAGCAAGAAAGTAATTGAAAAAGTAATAGTAAAAGTAATAGCTAGGGTGCTGGTCTGTGATAGGCACTGGAACCTTATGACAGGGAATGCCAAATAAAACCAGCTAAATCAATTATTTATGAAGTCTATTGGAAGGGTATGAAAGGTGTTGAAATTAATGGCTGGTACCGGAGGCCGGACTTGAACCGGCACGCTATTTCTAGCATCGGATTTTGAATCCGACGTGTCTACCAATTTCACCACTCCGGCACGACTCAGAAGGGAAAGCAGGCGCGCATTATAACAACCCTCAGCCCCCGATGCCTATAAATTCTGGCCGCATGCCTTCATACTTGTAACTTTTCACTTATACCCTGTACTTATTGTTCTATGAAACTCAGTGATTTCCATTTTGACCTTCCTGAAGAGCTGATAGCCCTCTATCCCACAGCACAACGAACGGGTAGTCGTCTGTTATGTCTTAATAAGGAAACGGGCCTGGTTAGTCATCGGCAATTTCCGGATTTACTTGATCTGCTACAGCCTGAAGACCTGATGGTCTTCAATAACACCCGGGTTATACCTGCCCGTCTGTTCGGGAAAAAGGCAACCGGTGGTCATGTAGAAGTGCTACTGGAACGGGTCATGGATGAGCGGCATGCAATAGCCCAGATAAAAGCCAGCAAGTCGCCCAAGCCAGAATCACTACTCTTTTTTGAGAGCGATAATAAGGAAGAAGAAATCAGTGCCAGGGTAGAGGGAAGGGAAGGAGAGTTTTTTGTCCTGCAATTTTCAGCGCCTGTGATGGAGCTTTCTGAACAGGCAGGTCACATGCCATTGCCACCCTACATCAAGCGCGAGGATGATCTTCAGGACCGAGAACGTTACCAGACCGTGTATGGGGATAAAAAGGGGGCCGTAGCAGCACCAACAGCCGGTCTTCATTTTGATGAAGCTTTACTGGCGGCGATCAGGGAAAAAGGCGTGGACATCGCCATGGTGACTCTGCACGTTGGTGCCGGTACTTTTCAGCCAGTGCGAGCAGAGTCCATTGCTGAACACCAGATGCATGCGGAATATCTGGAAGTCAGTGAGCAAGTGTGTGAGCAGGTAAAGCGGTGCCGGGAACGGGGAGGCAGGGTCGTTGCCGTAGGGACTACTTCAGTACGATGCCTGGAAACAGCTGCACAATCGGGTGAAATTCAGCCCTTTACCGGCGATACGCGTATCTTTATTTACCCTGGGTACACGTTCAAAGCCGTGGATGCCCTGGTGACGAACTTTCACTTGCCCGAATCAACTTTGATCATGCTGGTGTCGGCATTTGCGGGTCGGGAAAATATTCTGACGGCATATCAGGAAGCCATTAGAGAACAGTACCGATTTTTTAGTTATGGCGATGCCATGTTTATTTCCTGAACGATACAGGGATACAGGGATAAAGGGATAAAAGGATAAAAGGATAAAAGGATAAAGGATAAAGGATAAAGGATAAAGGATGAAGGATGAGATGGTTGCCGGCTTCGTGTTCTTGTCAACTAACAAACAAACTTGCTATATCGGTATTTCCCTGCATGAACGACAACCCTATACAGGCCTTGTATCCTTGTATCCTTGTATCGTTTATGGAATGTAACGTACCTGAATGCCGACACTGTCTTTGTCAATTAACACGTCAGATATCACCACGACGCTATCACCTGTTTCAAAGCCAGCTTTTTCTTTCAATTCGGTAAAAGCCAGAGCCAGGGTAGATTCCGGGTCTTCACTGAATTCAATCTTGAACGGGTACAGATTTCGGTTCAATGTCATTAGTCGGCGTGTTACACCAACGTTGGTAAAGGCGTAAATCGGTGTGCCAGGATGAGCATTGGTCACATAATTGGCCATAATGCCGTGATGAGTAACAACCACGATGCCTTTAACCCGCATATCATCTGCCAGCTCGGCAGCATTGGCGGCCAGGTGTTCCTTGTCGCTGGTCTTGATCAGATTTTCAGTAAAACGCATTCCGCGTTTCCTTTCTGTGGCCAGGGCAATATCGTTCATGAATTTCACGCAACGCACCGGATGCTTGCCTATGGTGGTTTCACCAGAAAGCATGACGGCGTCCGCTTCTTCATAAACAGCATTGGCTACGTCGGTTACTTCTGCTCGAGTCGGAATGGGATTTTCGATCATGGATTCCAGTAAATGCGTCGCCACGATAACGCGACGTCCATGCTCAGCACAGAGTCTGACAATCCGGCGCTGAACATTGGGCAGTTCTGCCAATTCAATTTCAACGCCCAGGTCGCCACGGGCAACCATGATGCCATCAGAGACCTGGATAATTTCTTCCAGGTTATTGAGCCCTTGCTGGTCCTCGATCTTGGAAATGACTTTCATGGTTTTAGCTTTTCCCGGATTGGCTTCCTGCATTAATTCACGCAATTCCAATACATCCTTGGCTTCACGGACAAATGACAGTGCAATGAAATCCATTTCCCGTTCCATGGCAAACAGGATGTCTTCCCGGTCCTTGGACGTAATGGATGGCAGGTTGACCCGAATGCCGGGTAAATTGACATGTTTTTTACTGCCCAGTACTCCGCCATCAATAACCTTGCAGCGCATGATAGGTGGATCTTTCTCAAGTACTTCAAGATTGATCAGACCGTTATCCACCGTAATCTTGTCGCCAACTTTTACGGTATCAATGAGGTCATCGTAATTGATACGAAAAGAGGATTCTTCTACATCCACCCCATCGCGTACGGAGATAGAAATTTCATCTCCGGGGGTCAGATTGAGATCATTTTCCAGCACGCTGGTACGAATTTCGGGTCCCTGGGTATCCAGCAGGATACCGACAGGGTAAGTCGTCTTCTTGTTCAACGCCACGATGTGATCGATCATGCGGTCAGCCCATTTATGGGTCGCATGAGACATATTAAGGCGAATAATATTCATCCCCGCATCGTACATTGCTTCCAGCATTTCAGGATTGCTTGTGGCGGGGCCGATGGTGCAGATTATTTTCGTTTTTCTCATTAAAATACTCGGAAATAATTTCGGGGAAATAATTGCATCCCTTTTATGATGTATAAGGTACAAGGTACAAGGTCAAAGGTACAAGTAAAAAGGTACAAGTTAAAAGCTATATGGGATAGTTGGCAGAGCAGAAAACTACCATATTGGCCAGGCAGACTTAAAGAACACTTGATTCGGTCTTATTATTCTACTTGTACCTTTGACCTTGTACCTTGTATCTCTTAACTTGCTATAATCGCCCGCCTCAAATTCAACATCATCTTTCTTTTATTACAGGAATCTAGTCAATGAAAACGCCAGTCAGGGTCGCAATTACCGGTGCTGCCGGTCAAATCTCTTATTCACTCTTATTCAGGATTGCGGCAGGCGAAATGCTTGGCAAGGATCAGCCTGTTATTTTGCAGTTGCTCGAAATCACACCGGCCCTGGAAGCCCTCAAAGGTGTTTCCATGGAAATTGAGGACTGTGCTTTTCCTCTGGTACACGGGATAGTCCAGACTGATAACCCCGATGTGGCATTCAAGGATGCGGATTACTGTCTGCTGGTAGGTGCGCGTCCACGTGGCCCGGGTATGGAGCGCAAGGATTTGCTGGAAGCAAATGCCGCCATTTTTTCTGTTCAGGGCAAAGCCATTAACGATCATGCCAGCCGTGATGTCAGAGTTATCGTGGTCGGCAATCCTGCCAATACCAATGCCCTGATTGCTTACCGAAATGCGCCCGATCTTGATCGGGGCCAGTTCACTGCCATGACGCGCCTTGATCACAATCGTGCCATGGCCCAATTGGCTGGAAAAACCGGCAAGCATACAACTGATGTAGATAGCATGATTATCTGGGGCAATCACTCTGCAACCCAGTATCCGGATATCCATCATTGCCAGGTAGATGGCGAAGATGCCATTTCACTGGTAGAGCAGGACTGGGTGGTTGGCGACTTTATTCCAACGGTACAGCAGCGTGGTGCAGCCATCATCAAGGCACGAGGCCTTTCCAGCGCAGCCTCTGCAGCCAATGCCGCAATTGAGCATATGCGTGACTGGGCGTTGGGCACCAATGGCAAAATTGTCAGCATGGCGATTCCATCCGATGGCAGTTATGGCATTGATGATGGCCTGATGTATTCCTTTCCTGTGACTTGTGCTGACGGTAACTACACTATTGTGCAGGGTCTGGAGATCAATGATTTCAGCCGTGACCTGATGGATAAGTCCGCTGCCGAATTGACTGAAGAACGCGACGGTGTTGCTGATTTACTACCCTGATATATCCTGATTTTTCTAAAAATAATAGAAAAAGGATAAAGGATAAAGGATAAAAGATAAAGGTCGGATTCCGTTGGAAGCTGGGTATTTACACATGCTGCTGATGTCACGGAAATTAACTAAACCATCGGTTTGCATGAAATGACACCTTTATCCTTTTTCTTTTATCCTTTATCAACTCCCTGAAAAATGTATTTCCAACTTTCCAACAATGACAACGCCGCCCGAAGAGGGCGGCTTTCGTTTAAGCGGGGTCTGGTAGAGACACCTGCATTCATGCCCGTAGGTACCTATGGTGCTGTAAAAGGCTTGTCGCCAGAGCAGGTGGCAAACTCAGGTGCGCAAATCCTGTTGGGCAATACCTTTCACCTGATGTTGAGACCCGGAACTGACACGATCCGTGCCCATGGCGATCTGCATGATTTTATGGCCTGGGATAAGCCTATCCTGACGGATTCCGGTGGCTTCCAGGTGTTCAGCCTTGGCGAGCTGAGAAAGATCACGGAAGAGGGCGTTGAATTTCGCTCACCAGTTGAGGGTGACAAGGTTTTCCTGAGTCCGGAAAAAGCCATATCAGTTCAACATGCTTTGGGCTCTGACATCATCATGGTGTTTGATGAATGTACCCCTTACCCGGCCACTGAAACACAGGCCCGGGAATCCATGGAACTATCCATGCGCTGGGCCAAACGCTGCAAGGCTGCTCATGGAGATAATCCTGCTGCCTTGTTTGGCATAGTGCAGGGTGGCATGTATCCCGACCTGAGAATTGAATCCCTTGAAGCCCTCATGGCCATCGGCTTTGATGGTTATGCCATCGGGGGCATGTCCGTCGGTGAGCCCAAGGATGAAATGTGGGAAGTGCTGGATGCCCTTGTGCACCTGATGCCACAAGACAAGCCGCGCTACCTGATGGGGGTGGGAACTCCTGCCGACCTGGTTGAAGCCGTGGTGCGGGGCATAGACATGTTCGACTGTGTGATGCCAACCCGGAATGCACGTAATGCCTATCTTTTTACCAGCAAGGGATTGTTGAAACTGAGAAACAGCCGATATCGGGAAGATTTGGGACCAATTGATGAAAATTGTGCCTGCTATACTTGTAAAAACTTCAGCCGGTCCTATCTATACCATATGGACAAGTGTAAGGAGATGCTTGGTGCACAGCTCAATACCATTCATAACCTGCATTATTATCAGAAACTGATGGCTGATTTGCGCACTGCAATAGAACAGGGTAAATTGGCGCGCTTTGCGCTTTCCTTCCAGGAAGAACAGCGTGAACTGGAAGCGTCATCCTAGTATTAGCGCTTTGTTTATAGCGTTAGAATGGAGCGCTGGAAACTAGAAATCGAAATATTCTAGTTAAAAAGATATAAAGATATATATAAAGATAAAGAGATAAAGAAATAAAGAAATAAACAAATAAAATAACAAGTGTAAAAAGAGGAATAACTTTTTACATTACCTTTTTTATAAATACCGGGTGCACAAATGCCCGAATATCCAACCGGGGATTTCCATGGATTTTTTTATTAACTCTGCATACGCCCAGGCAGAAGCCGGGGCTCAGCAACCCTCCGCAGTTTTCAACATCGTTTTTTTTGGTGGTTTCGCCCTTATCTTCTATTTCCTCATCTGGCGGCCACAATCGAAACGGGCCAAGGAATTAAGAGAATTGTTAGGTAGCCTGAACAAGGGTGACGAAGTGATGACTAATGGTGGCATCATGGGCAAGCTGAACAAGGTAGATGACAATTACGTGGTGCTGCAAATTAGCGATAACGTGGAAATCAAAATGCAAAAATCTGCCATTTCTGCCGTGCTACCGAAGGGAACCCTGAAGTCTATCTGAAGATAGACGAGTAAATTCTCATGCTGAACAAATACCCTCTCTGGAAAAACCTGCTCATCCTTTTTATCGTCTCTTTGGGGGTTATCTATGCCACCCCAAATTTCTATGCACCCGATCCAGCAATACAAATTTCCCATGACAGCGGTATTGTTGACCAGAGTGCCCTGGACAGCGCGACATTTACCCTGGGCTCCGAGGGAATAGAGTTTTTTGATCCGGTTATCGACGATGGCAACGGCCTGATTCGTCTGCGTAACACGGATGATCAGAGCAGGGCACAACAATTAATAAATCTGGCATTGCCCGATGAATACATAGTTGCCCTGAACATGGCACCCAACACGCCTGACTGGCTGTCATCACTGGGTGCGGGCCCAATGACTTATGGTCTGGATTTACGTGGAGGCGTTCACTTTTTAATGGAAGTGGATATGGAAGCGGCCGTTAACAAGCAACTGACCGACTCCATTGGCACCATGCGCACCCTGTTTCGGGAAGAAGGTCTGCGTTACAGACCACCACTGGATGTGGATGACAATAATCGCATTGTCATTCAGTTTACGAATGCCGAAATACGTAGTGAAGCCATCGACCTGATGCGGGATGAATTTCCTGACTATCTGTTTCGTACCGCTGAAAATGGCGACAACTTTATTTTGTACTACACCATGAGTGATCTGGCCATGCTGCAATTGCAGGACTACGCCCTGCAGCAGAATCTCACGACCCTGCGCACACGTGTTGATGAGTTAGGGGTAAAAGAGCCGAAAGTGCAGCCCATGGGCAGCAATCGGATCATCATTGAATTGCCGGGCATCCAGGATACGACGCGTGCCAAGGATTTGATCAGCGCAGTGGCGACACTGCAATTTCATCTGGTTGCAGAGCCAGGAGCTACCCCGGGTACTACTCTGGATTACACGGACCCAAGAACGGGTGGGCCACTCTTGATAGACAGGGATATTATTGTCAGCGGTGAAAATGTCACCCAGGCACAATCGTCTTTTGATGCGCAAACCAGTTTGCCGCAAGTAAGTATCTCCCTGGATGCAGTGGGTGCGCGCCAGATGAATGAAACCACGCGGGTCAATATTGGTCGACGCATGGCAATTGTTTTGATTGAAACCAAAACTCGTACTGTGACAGAACGTGGTGCAGACGGTGAATTGATTTCTCGTTCAGAACCCTACGTCGAAGAAAGGGTAATTAGCGCGCCGACAATCCAGACCGCCTTGCCCAGGCAGTTCAGGATTACAGGGCTGCAGTCATCACAGGAAGCCAACGACATCGCCTTGTTAATTCGCTCGGGTGCACTGGCAGCGCCGATGTATTTTCTTGAGGAATACGCTATTGGTCCAAGCCTGGGTCAGGACAACATCGACCGCGGTCTCCTCTCAGTACAAATAGGCCTGGGAATGGTTCTGCTCTTCATGATGGTGTATTACCGTCTATGCGGACTGGCTGCGAATATTGCTCTGGGCATCAATCTCTTGTTGCTGGTTGCAGTGATGTCAATCATCGGTGGCACCCTGACCTTGCCGGGTATTGCGGGCATAGTCTTGACCGTCGGTATGGCGGTTGATGCCAATGTGCTGATTTTTGCGCGTGTACGCGAAGAACTCCAAAGCGGGTTGCCAGTGCAAAAAGCCATCGACAGTGGTTTTGGTCGTGCTTTTGTCACCATTCTTGATGCCAATATCACCACATTTCTGGTGGCCATTATTCTTTATTCCATTGGCACAGGTCCGGTCCGCGGCTTTGCCGTCACCCTGTCTATCGGAATTATGACGTCCATGTTTACAGCCATTATGGTGACCCGCGCTATCATCAATCTGGTTTATGGTGGCCGCAACATAAGCAGCATTTCTATCGGTATGAAAATGCCGGTTAAAAAGTCTGCAGACATGGAGCCGCAAACATGAGTGATATAAAAGTTATCAACTTTATGGGTCTGAGAAAGTTCAGCACGATATTCTCAAGCGTGTTGATCCTGATTTCCATCGGCTCTTTTGTAATCAATGGCATGCATTTTGGGCTTGATTTCACCGGGGGTACTCAGATCCAGGTATCCTATTCAGAAACACCAGACCTGGAAGAAGTACGCGGCATTATCAGGGAGGCCGGTTACCAGAATTTTGAAGTTGTCAATTTCCGTACTGACCAGGACATCCAGATCCGTATCCAGGAAACCGGTGTACAGGAATTGGGCGATGGCGAGGCAATTGACGCCTCACAAGTTGCGGACAGGGTAGTTGATCTGCTGCAGGCTAACACTTCCTCGGATGTGGAAAGACTGGGATCTGGTTTTATTGGTTCGCAAGTAGGGGCAGAGCTGAGAGATCAGGGTGGTATGGGCATGCTCGTGGCCCTGATCATGATCATGATCTACATTTCCCTGCGTTTTCAATTCAAATTTTCAGTGGGGGCTGTGGCGGCACTGGCTCACGATGTGATAATTACTCTTGGCTTTTTCTCCCTGATGCAGATTGATTTTGACCTGACTGTACTGGCAGCCTTGATGGCAGTTATTGGTTACTCGCTCAATGACACAATTGTTGTTTCCGACCGCATCAGAGAAAATTTCCGCATTATGAGGAAAAGTGATCCTGTGGAACTGATCAATATTTCCATTACCCAGACTTTCAGTAGAACCATCATTACGTCATTAACAACCTTGTTCGTTCTCCTGGCATTGTTCTTCCTTGGCGGGGAGATGATCAAGGGTTTTTCTATCGCCCTGATCGTGGGTGTATTGATAGGAACGTATTCTTCCATCTACGTGGCAGCAAATGTCTTGCTGTATATGCATATTTCGAAAGAAGATTTGATGCCGCCAGTGCGGGAAGGTGAAGAGCTCGACGCAATACCCTAGACTGTGACGACGGGAACTTGCTTTGCAATTAAACTGATTTTGAAATCAGTTTTAACCATTCTTTAAAACATCTGTTATTACTGAAGACCAGCGTATCACTGTCATAACAGTCCGGATTGCCGCTGCTATCGCTGATCAAACCGCCTGCCTCCCGAATCAACAGCATGCCAGCAGCAATATCCCATTGGTTCATACCAGTCATCCAGCCGGCATCGGTGCGACCAGCTGCAAAATATGCCAGATCCAACGCTGCTGATCCTGTCATACGAATGGCGCCAATAGCTCCTTTTATGGATTTTTGTATATCCAGAAGAGTGTCGTAATTTTTCAAACCAGCACAACTGAGGCTCACGGTAGCCCCTTCAATTTTGGTTTGTGAACGGACTCTTATTCGATGCCCATTAAGTTGCGCACCTTCACCTCGAGAAGCAGTAAATTCTTCATTTCTCACCGGGTCAACAATGACAGCATGTTCCAGCTGTCCTTTTTTTATGCAAGCTATAGAAATACAAAAATGCGGGAGGCCAAGAATAAAATTCCGCGTGCCGTCAATGGGATCAATGACCCAAACGGTGTCACTGTCATCACCAGCAATGTGGCCAGATTCTTCGCAATGAAAACTGTGGTCAGGATAAGACGTACGGATGTGGTCGACCAGAATTTCCTCGACCCTGATGTCCACATCAGTGACAAAATCGTTTAGACCTTTATCACTGATTTTTATGCGATCCGGCCGTTCCCATGCTTCCAGCACTACTTCTGCTGCAATTCGAGCGGCCCTGAGTCCAATATTGGTATATGCATTCATAACAGTGGCTTCGAGAATTATCCGGGGTCAAAAATTGCTGCGCATAATAGCAAATGTCCTCTGATAAGTAGAGGTTAATAATTATTGCACCGGTGTGAAAAAATAATAGGGAGAAACAATTCTGCTATCATAGCGCGCCTCAAAGCGCATAGCGCTGGCAGGATCAGTATAAAAAGCATAAAGCAGGAAGTAGCATTGGATTTACAGCGAATTCGAATTGTCCTCGTGGCAACCTCTCATCCCGGTAATATCGGGGCGGCTGCCCGCGCCATGAAAAATATGGGGCTGGCAAGCCTGTACCTGGTTAACCCGAAAGATTATCCCTCCGGCGTTGCCCTTGGCAGGGCGGCCTCGGCCCTGGACATTCTTGATAACGCCGTTGTTGTTGACTCCCTTGAATCAGCCATACTGGATTGTGGGCTGGTTATTGGCACCAGCGCACGTTCACGCAGTATTCCCTGGCCAGTAGTGGATCCGGAGGAATGTGCGGAAAAACTGGTTACCGCAAGCAGGCAAAATGACGTGGCACTTGTTTTTGGACGCGAAGACCGTGGTCTGAGTAACGAAGAGTTACAATTGTGTCATTTCCATGTACAAATTCCTGCCAATGAAAATTATTCCTCACTTAACGTAGCAGCCGCAGTAATGGTCCTGTGTTATGAAATACGCAAGGCCGCCTTAGACTATTCAGATAGTGAAACTGATAACCCGGAAAGTGAGGCTCCAGGTAAGCAGACGGATTTGTCTGAACTGGATAATGGTGATGAGTCACTCACCGAATTTTGGGATCAGCCATTGTCTACGGTAGAAGACATGGAAAGATTTCTTGAGCACCTGGAAAAAGTTCTGATTCGACTGGAGTTTCACGATCCGGAGATTCCGCGGCAATTGATGCCCCGGCTCAGGCGACTCTACTCCCGGATCAGACCCGACAAGATGGAAATCAATATCCTGCGTGGCATCCTTTCATCCACGGAGTACCAACTGGATAAAAAGCCCAAAAACCAGGATTAGCAGCCCCGGGAATCTTCTAATACTTGACTAAAATACTCCGTTATATACTTGACTAAATTGGTTGGTTATTGCATAATTGCCAGCCTGAAATTTGTACAGGTTTACCCTCATGAGACTGACAACCAAAGGCCGTTACGCCGTTACTGCAATGCTGGATCTCAGCATTAATGCCAATCATGGACCGGTGACATTAAGTGATATTTCCAAACGCCAGGATATTTCCCTGTCCTACCTGGAACAGTTGTTTTCCAAGCTGCGTAAAAAGGAACTGGTCAGCAGTGTGCGCGGACCCGGCGGTGGCTACCTGTTGGGGAGAAAAGATACTGACATAGATGTTGCTGAAATAATTGATGCTGTCAGTGAATCTCTGGATACCACCAAATGCCAGGGTAAAGGGGATTGTCAGGGTGGCGAAATTTGCCTGACCCATCACTTGTGGCAAGACCTGAGTGAACAGATACATAAATTTCTAAGTGATATAAGCCTTGCTGACCTGGTGTCGAAGAGAGAAATTGAACAGATTGCCCGCAACCAGCATGAGCGCATGAGCCAGGTTGAAAAAGACAGTACAGAGGAAGTGACACCAGGCAACCTGGAAAGAATCGTAGCCAGTTCCCTGTAACCAGAGCTATAAAAGTAGAAAAGAGTAGAAAAGGGTAGAAAGTAAATAGAGTTATTGGAGTTAAGCATGTTACCGATATATTTTGACTATTCAGCCACCACACCGGTAGATCCCCGGGTTATGGAAAAAATGGTGGAGTGCCTGACCCTGGAAGGCAACTTTGGCAATCCAGCCTCTCGTTCACATGTGTTTGGCTGGAAGGCAGAAGAAGCCGTAGAGAATGCCAGGCAACAGGTGGCTGATCTGATTAATTGTGATCCCCGTGAAATCGTCTGGACATCCGGTGCAACTGAATCAGATAACCTGGCGATCAAGGGAGCTGCACATTTTTACAAAAGCAAAGGGCAGCACATCATCACGTCAAAAATCGAACATAAAGCCGTGCTTGATAGTTGCAGGCAACTGGAGCGAGAGGGTTTTGAAGTGACTTACCTTGACCCGGACAACAAGGGTTTGGTTAGTCCGGAAGACGTGGCTGCTGCGATTCGTGAAGACACCATTCTGGTCTCCCTGATGCATGTTAATAATGAAATTGGCGTCATTACGGATATCAAGGCCATTGCTGACCTGTGTCGGGAAAAGAAAGTCATTTTCCACGTGGATGCAGCACAAAGTGCCGGCAAGATTGATATCGACCTGGAAGACATGAAAGTGGATCTGATGTCATTTTCGGCACACAAAATGTATGGGCCAAAAGGCGTAGGCGCACTTTATGTGCGTCGTAAACCAAGGGTGAGACTTGAAGCCCAAATGCATGGCGGCGGACATGAGCGCGGCATGCGTTCAGGAACCCTGGCAACACATCAGATTGCAGGCATGGGTGAGGCCTGTCGTATTGCGAAGGAAGAAATGCATGATGAAGGCAAGCGAACCCTGATATTGAGAGACAGGTTTCTGAAAAACCTGGAAGGCATGGAAGAAGTTTATATAAACGGCGACATTGATCACCGCGTTCCAGGTAATTTAAACGTCAGTTTTAATTTCGTGGAAGGTGAATCATTGATCATGGCATTAAAAGACCTGGCAGTGTCGTCAGGCTCTGCCTGTACTTCTGCAAGTCTTGAGCCTTCCTATGTGCTGCGCGCCCTTGGCATGAATGATGAGCTTGCACACAGTTCGCTGCGCTTTAGCATTGGTCGCTTTACTACCGAGGAAGATGTAGATATTGCTACCACCAAAGTGAAGGAAGCTGTCGGCAAGCTCAGAGAGTTGTCGCCCTTGTGGGATATGTATAAGGACGGCGTGGATGTCAGTAAAGTTCAGTGGGCAGCTCATTAGGCTGAAGGCTAAAGGCTAAGGGCTGAAGGCTAAAGGCTAAAGGCTAAAGGCTTAAAGCTAAAGGCTAAAAGACAAAATTTAAAGATAGAAGTTAAAAGCATTAAACAAAGGAAACACTCATGGCATATTCAGACAAAGTTCTCGACCATTATGAAAACCCGCGTAACGTGGGCAGGATGGATGACGATGATGATCATGTTGGTACCGGCATGGTAGGTGCGCCAGCTTGTGGTGATGTCATGCGCCTGCAGATCAAGGTCAATGATGATGGCGTTATTGAAGATGCCAAGTTCAAAACCTATGGCTGCGGCTCAGCTATTGCTTCCAGCTCCCTGCTGACAGAATGGGTCAAGGGCAGGACTATTGACGATGCCGCCACGATCAAGAATACCGAAATTGCTGAGGAATTGGGTCTGCCGCCAGTGAAAATACACTGCTCTGTACTGGCTGAAGATGCCATCAAGGCAGCAATTTCTGACATCAAGAAAAAACGCGGACTAGTTACTGAGTAAGTATCTGATTTCTGTATTAGAGAAAATGGTGCAGAAAGAAGCACAGAAACCTACCAGGAGTAATACGTAAATAATGGCAATCACCTTGACAGAAGCTGCCGCCAGGCATGTAGCAAAACAACTGGAATCCAGGGGTAGCGGGCTGGGTATTCGAGTGGGCATAACCACAACAGGATGCTCAGGAATGGCCTACGTACTGGAATTTGTTGATGAGATGGATTCGGCTGACCAGGTATTTGAAAACCATGGCATTAAAATTATCGTTGACCCCAAAAGCCTGGTCTATATCGATGGTACAGAAATGGATTTCGTGAAAGTAGGCGTCAATGAAGGATTCGAGTTCAGAAATCCCAACGTCAAGGGTGAATGTGGTTGCGGCGAAAGCTTCAGCGTCTGATCCTTGTGCTGATTTAACCCTGATCCTAAAAACTCCTTATCGTGTCGCTGGCTAATCTGAATTACTTTGAAATCTTTTCCCAGCCTGTATCATTTCAGGTTGCTGAAAATGATCTCGAGAAAGAATACAGAAAACTCCAGGGGCAATATCATCCAGACAAATTTTCTACTGCGTCAGACCATGAGCGTTTACAGGCGTTGCAACACACCAGTCTGATTAACGATGCCTATGACACACTCAAGTCACCGTTAAAAAGAGCGGCATACCTGTTAAAACTTGAGGGTATCGATCCTGAAGAACATAATCAGGCGCACTTGAATGAAGATTTTCTGCTCAAACAACTTGAATTGCGCGAAGCTCTTGAAAGCCTGGTTGAAAATGAACACATGGACGAACTGCTTGCATTAAAATCATCGATTACTGAAGAAAAGCAAATAGCCCTTGAAAACTTTGAAAGTGTTTTTGGCTCTGATCAATTTATCGAGGCCAAATTTCTGTATAACCAGCTGCAATTTTTATTCAAGTTGCTGGATGAAATTGACAGGGCAGAAGAACGCTTACTTGATTATTGATTCTGGAATAGTGGAATAAACCTTTGGCCTTATTAAGTATCTCAGAACCCGGGCAAAGCAAGCCGAAAGCCCATGCGGTACGCAAACGGGCTGTTGGTATTGATCTGGGTACCACCAACTCTCTCGTTGCCGTAGCCGATGAAGGCCAGGTCCATACCTTATGTGATCATGAAGGACATTGCCTGGTGCCATCAGTGGTGCATTATGCTGCAGATGGCAAGGTGACGGTTGGTGATGCAGCGGTAATCATGGGTACAAGCGATTCAGCCAATACCATTTCTTCGGTTAAACGTTTGATGGGCAGGGGTGTTGAGGATATTGATTACGAGCTTCCCTTCAAGATTGCCAGAGATGCTGATGGTGGTATGCCGGTAATCAAAACGGCAGCCGGGAATAAAAACCCGGTAGAAGTATCAGCAGAGATCCTGAAAGTACTGGCAGCCCGTGGCGAGGCAGAACTGGGTGGAGAACTGAATGGTGCGGTGATTACTGTCCCTGCCTATTTCGATGAAGCGCAACGTCAGGCCACAAAAGATGCAGCAAGGCTGGCCGGCATCAAGGTGTTGCGCTTGCTTGGTGAACCTACAGCAGCAGCTGTGGCCTACGGTCTTGACAGGAAGCAGGAAGAAACCGTCATTATATACGACCTGGGCGGCGGCACTTTTGACGTCAGTCTGATGCGCCTGGAACAGGGCGTCTTCAAGGTTCTGGCTACTGGCGGTAACGCCGCGTTAGGTGGTGATGACCTGGATCGTGCTGTGATTAACTGGATTGTTACTGAGGCGGGTATTAAAGAAAAATTAAGCTATGCCCAGGTTAACAAACTCTCTGCCATTGCCCGCCAGGCCAAGCATGACTTGACCGATAGTTTAGAGACAACAGTGGGCTATGAAGGCTGGTCTGCAACGCTGACACGAGATCATTTTAATTCCCTTATTGGTGATCTTGTCGGCGAAACGATCAAGGCCTGCAGACGTGTAATGCGAGATGCAAAAGTTGATGTCAGTGAAATTTCAGATGTGGTCATGGTGGGAGGTTCTACCAGAACCCCTTATGTGCGTGACTGCGTAGCAGAATTTTTCAAAACAGAAGTACATACAGAAATTGATCCGGATCAGGTTGTTGCTGTAGGCGCTGCCTTGCAAGCGGATGTGCTTGCAGGTAACAAATATGGGGATGATATGTTATTGCTCGACGTCATACCCTTATCCCTGGGTATTGAAACCATGGGCGGTCTGGTGGAAAAAATTATTCCACGCAATACCACGATCCCGGTTGCACGAGCTCAGCAATTTACTACTTACAAGGACGGTCAGACGGCGATTTCCCTGCATGTATTGCAAGGTGAACGAGAACTCGTTTCTGATTGCCGGTCCCTGGCAAAATTTGAATTGAAAGGGATTCCACCGATGGTCGCAGGCGCAGCCGTCATAGAAGTTACTTTTCAAGTGGATGCCGATGGTTTGATGGAAGTTCTGGCTAAAGAGTTAAGTTCTGGTGTGGCCAGTAGTGTGGTCATCAAGCCGTCCTACGGTCTGGAACATAGTGCCATCGAAAAAATGATTACTGATTCTTACTCTTCTGCTGCCGCCGATAAGGAAATTCGTGCCTTGCAAGAAAGTCGCGTTGAAGCGGACAGAATAATAGAAGCATTGGTAACTGCCCTGGCGCAGGATGGCAAAGAACTGTTGTCTGATGATGAATACCAGAGTCTTGAGAATGCTATCAGGCAGCTTCGCGAAATAACTGAATCTGAAGATAGTGATGCAATTCGGGATGCTTCCGAAGCATTAAACAAAGCAACTCTTGAGTTTGCCGGCAGGCGTATGGATTTGCAGATCAAGTCAGCCTTGACTGGTCATACCCTGGAAGAATATGAATAAGGCATACAAACAAAGTATGCGATTAAAAAATCTGAGCAAGGAAATGAAGTAATGCCAGTAATTCAATTTTTACCACATCAGGAAATTTGTCCGGAAGGAAAGACCGTTGAAGTGCCCAGCGGTGAGAGCATTCTTGATGCAGCGTTGCGCAATGGCATTGACCTTGAACATGCCTGTGAGAAATCCTGTGCATGTACCACTTGCCACGTGATAGTTCGCGAAGGTTTTGATTCCCTGGAAGAGTCAACTGAAAATGAAGACGATATGCTGGACAAGGCCTGGGGTCTTGAACCTGAGTCCAGGTTAGGGTGTCAGGCCCTGGTAGCGGATAAGGACCTTGTTGTGGAAATCCCCAAATACACCATCAATATGGTGTCAGAGAACCACTAACACTAAGAGAACCACTAACACTATCAGGAGGGCACAATACGATGAAATGGACTGATACTCTGGATATAGCCATCGATCTGGTAGATAAACACGAGGATGTTGATCCCCGGACCCTAAATTTTGTCGATCTGCACAGAATGGTGTGTGAGCTTGAAGACTTTGAGGATGATCCAAACCGCAGCGGCGAGAAAATACTGGAGGCCATACAGATGGCCTGGATTGAGGAGTTGTAGCCGCTATTGGCTAGCGGAATCAGGGACAGAGCGCTACGCGGTCTGTCCCGTGGAATGACAAAACCCGTCATTCCGCCTGTGGCGCCTTCGTCAGGATCAGGTAGACTGTTTTGATCTGTCCCCGTACAATACGCCGTCTTCGAAAAACCGCATAAGCGGTTGAAAATATCCAGTTATTAATAGTTTGTGGAGTACATTGAATGTCAGTTGAAAGAACATTATCCATTATCAAGCCGGATGCAGTTGGAAAAAATGTGATTGGTGAGATTGTTAGTCGCTTCGAGAAAGGTGGCCTGCAGGTCGTTGCAATGAAAATGCTGCAACTGGATGAAGATTCTGCCGGTGGTTTCTACGCAGAACACAAGGGCAAGGGATTTTTTGATGACCTGATGGAATTCATGACATCGGGCCCGGTTATTGTTCAGGTACTGGAAGGTGAAAATGCCATAACCAGAAATCGTGAATTAATGGGAGCAACTAATCCCGCTGAGGCGGCTTCAGGAACTATTCGCGCAGATTTTGCAAAATCTATTGATGCCAATGCTGTGCATGGATCTGACTCACCTGCTTCTGCTGAAAGAGAGATCGCTTACTTCTTCAAAGACGGAGAGATCTGTCCTCGCTAGTAACAATCAGAGAAAAATCATGCCGGACAAACTGACCAATCTTCTTGGTCTGAGCAGGCAACAAATGGAGGCTTTTCTTCTTGAGCAGGGAGAAAAGCCTTTTCGCGCTATACAGCTATTAAAATGGATTCATCAATTCGGTGTCACAGACTTTGATGAGATGACCAATATCAGCAAATCACTTCGTGTCCGACTCAAGGAATGTGCCGAAGTCAGGCCGCCAAAAGTGAAGCAACGCTTTGATGCCAGTGACGGTTGTTACAAGTGGATAGTAGAAGTAGAAAGTGGCAGTAGTGTTGAAACTGTTTACATTCCTGAAGCTGGAAGAGGCACATTATGTATTTCTTCCCAGGCAGGGTGCAGCCTGGACTGCTCATTTTGTGCGACGGGCAAACAGGGTTTCAATAGTGATCTGACCACGGCGGAAATCATTGGGCAGCTTTGGTTGGCCAATCGCGAGCTGGATACCTTTGGCACGAAGACTCCCAGGAAAGTCACCAACGTTGTCATGATGGGAATGGGGGAGCCGCTGATGAATTTTGACAATGTCATGGATGCCATCAGTCTTATGATGGAAGATAATTGTTACGGCCTGTCCAAGCGGCGTGTCACTATCAGTACTTCCGGGGTCGTTCCTGCTATGGACAAGCTCAGGGACTATACCGATGCCTCGCTGGCTATTTCATTACATGCGCCCAACGATGAACTTCGCAGCCAGATTGTCCCAATCAATCGCAAGTACCCGATCAAGGAGCTGCTGCGCAGCACCAATGCCTACCTGGATTCCCTGCCAGACAGTCGGGTAGCGACCATTGAATATATTCTTATTTCCGGTGTGAATGACCATCGCCAGCACGCCAGGGAACTGGCAGAGCTGCTCATCGATACGCCATGTAAAATAAACTTGATTCCCTTTAACCCGTTCGCTGGTTCTGAATATAAGCGGTCAAGCAATTCAGCGATTTCCAATTTTCAGAAAATCCTGAGAGATGCGGGATATACCGTGACGATACGGACAACACGAGGGGATGATATCGGGGCAGCCTGCGGACAGTTGGTCGGTCAGGTGGATGATAATACGCGCCGTAGTGCCAGGTATCGCGCGCTAATGGAACAATCTGTAAGTGTTCAGAGTCTAAAAGTTCAATAAACTCGATAAAACTGTAGGTCCTTGTTATTTTTGGTAAAATTACCCGTTTTTGCAAAAAGGCGAAAGGAATGATTAACAATATGAAATCGACATCAGTTAAGACACTCGGTATGTTATTTCTATGCCTTTTTTTGGGGGCCTGTATCACTGAAACCTCCAATCCGGTCTTTAATGTCGAACGATCCGATGATGAAGCCCTGGAGAACTACCTGTTATTGGCTGTTGGATATCTGGATGAGGATGATCTGGTAAGTGCCAAGCGTCATCTGAGCAATGCTGCCGATATTGATCCAAATAACAGTGACATATTTGCTATCTGGGGACTGGTCTATTCCCGGGAAGGTGAAATGGATTTGGCCGATGAGAATTTTCGCCGTGCCCTGCGGATAAATCCAGGCGACTCGCAGGCCAGAAATAATTATGCAGCCTTTCTGTTTGCACAAGGCCAGTTCGAAAACGCTTTTGAGGAGCTGGAACAGGTAGTGCGGGATACAGAATATCCTCAGCGCGCCCAGGCATTTGAAAACATGGGCATCGCTGCCTTGCAACTGAACCTTATAAATGAAGCAGAGCAGGCATTTACCAGAGCCATGCAATTGAATTCGAATCAGTTGCGGTCAGCGCTTGAACTGACATCCATCAACATTTCCCGGAATAACATACCTCAGGCCAGGGCTTTCTGGCAGAATTATTTGACGCTGATTCAATTCTACAATCTTGGTCACAACCCACGCAGTTTGCTGATCGGTGTCCAGGTTGAGCTGGCCATGCAAAACAGTGACAGGGCTGGTCAATACGGTGAAATGTTACGAACCAGTTTTCCGGGTAGCCCGGAATACCAGACATACCGTCAATTGACAGGAAATTAATGCGCGAGTAATGAGCGAGTAATGAGCGAGTAATGAGCGAAATAGACCAGCAATTGAATACCGCCCTGGACGATGGGATTGAGCGCCCCTTGTCAGAGCTGCCTTCGCCTGGTCAAAAGCTGCAAAAATTACGCGAAGAAAGAGGGCTAAGTCATCACAGGGTCGCTGAAGCCTTGCATATGACCGCTCATTACGTGAAGTTGCTGGAGAGTAATCAGTACGACAAATTGCCTGGTAAAACATTTGTTAAAGGCTACTTCAAAGCCTACGCCAGGTTACTGGATACGAATGTTGATGAGGTCATGCAGTGTTATGAGCAATATGTCGCTGCTCTGGAAGAATCCCAGGAAAGTGTCGCTGACGAGATCAGGGCAAAAAAAGCCTTTGATCAAAACCTGCGCTGGTTGATTTGCGCAGCTGTCATCATAGTTCTGGTGGTTGGGGTCAGTTGGTGGATGTCACGCTCTGAAACAACTGCCGCTGTTGTGGCGGGTTCCACTAATGGTGTTGTAGCCAATGCAGAAGTGACGCAGAGCAGCACCTCTGACATGACCTTGCCTGTAACTGCTGAAGCACTGGTAGCCACGTTTGAGAACAGACCTGACGGCAATATTGAAAACGCCCCTTTAAATAAAAGTACTTCTCTCAATTTGGAAGCAAACAATATTGACAACTCATACCGTGCTCTTGCAGAAAGCTCTGAAAATCAAACAGATTTACAGTTTACAGATGAGGCAATAACTTCTCCTGTTGAAATTACCCTGGAAACCAGTCCCGTACTTTCTAGCTCAGCAGGACAAAATCCAGATCAGACACAACAGAATGAAGAATCAAGTGAGGTTCCAGTTCAATCTCGGCAAGCAGAAATAACAAGCGCCAATAATACTGCCGTGATAACGCAATCACCCCGGGATTATTCAGTGACCCGTATTGAGGACCATCGTAATGTTCAACTGGAAAGTGATGGCGATGACCTGTTAGTAGTACATTTTTCAGGAGCCAGCTGGATCGAAGTGGATAACGGCGATAACACACGGCTTTATCATGACATGTTGAATATGGGTGATGATCTGACTATACGTGGTAAAGCTCCTTTCAATATTCTTGTTGGTGATGCCAATAAAGTGGAAATGACATTTAATTCCCGTTCGGTTGATGTGCTATCTCGAGCCAGAACTGATAATTCGGCCAGAATTATCCTGGCACCGGAACCCCTCTGATGCGCATGGACTCTCCCATAAAACGACGGGTTTCCCGCAAAATCATGGTCGGAAAGGTGGCTGTAGGTGGCGATGCTCCCATTGCGGTGCAAAGCATGACCAACACCGATACCTGTGATGTTGAAGCAACCCTTGGGCAGATACGTGAGCTGGAAACTGTAGGTGCGGATATTGTCAGGGTGTCTGTTCCGACCATGGATGCGGCAGAAGCATTCAGGGCAATTCGTTCCAGAACAGAGATGCCCCTTGTTGCTGACATACATTTTGACTACCGCATAGCCCTGAAAGTACTTGAGTATGGGGTGGATTGCCTGCGTATAAACCCCGGTAATATTGGTCGTGACGATAGGGTTCGTGCAGTTATTGAATCGGCACGTGAAAAAAGTGTGCCCCTGCGCATTGGTGTTAATGCGGGTTCGTTGGGCAAGGAACTGCTGCGCAAATATAAAGAACCCAATGCGGATGCCATGGTGGAATCAGCAATGCGCCATATTGCCATTCTGGATTCCTATGATTTCCAGGATTTCAAAGTAAGCCTGAAAGCCTCAGAGGTTTTCATGACAGTAGAAGCCTACCGCAAGCTGGCACCTCAGATTGAACAACCTCTTCATTTGGGAATTACCGAAGCTGGCGGTTTGCGCAGTGGGACAGTGAAGTCATCAGTCGGCCTGGGGCTACTGCTTATGGACGGTATTGGTGACACTATCCGGATTTCGCTTGCCGCCAATCCAGTGGAAGAGATCAAGGTAGGTTTCGACCTGCTGAAAAGTCTTGGTTTGCGTCATAAGGGGGTAAACCTGGTTGCTTGCCCCAGTTGTTCAAGACAAAACTTTGATGTCATTGCTACAGTCAATGAACTAGAAAGCAGACTTGAAGATATCACGACGCCTATTGATGTCTCGGTCGTAGGCTGTATCGTAAACGGACCAGGTGAAGCGATGGTGTCAGACATCGGTCTGACAGGGGCTACCCCGGTTAATATGTCTTACATCAATGGCAAAACCAGTCATAAAATCGGTAACGAGAACCTGGTGGATGAACTTGAAGCCATGATTCGGCAAAAAGTAAAAGAAAAAGAGGCCCTGGCTGGATTGCAGGTTAGACCGCAGGATAAGCAAGAGCCTCAGGAACAGGCCGGTGGACAGGATGCCCCGGATAAAGCAGCAAAAACAACACAAACAACAGTAGGTGCATAAGCGTTATCATATTCACAAGCACTGGCACTTTCAGGAATTCTTCAATCAACATTATTCGAACAGGTTCAGTACCAGGAAACAGTTTTGGCTAAAATTCAGGCAATTCGCGGCATGAACGATGTGCTGCCGGACCAGTCTCCCTCATGGCAATATCTGGAACAGACAATGCGAGATCTGTTAGCCGCCTATGCCTACCGGGAAATTCGTTTCCCCATTGTTGAGCAAACCCAGCTTTTCAAACGCTCCATTGGTGAAGTTACCGATATTGTGGAAAAGGAGATGTATACCTTTGAAGATCGCAATGGTGACAGTCTAAGCCTGAGGCCTGAAGGCACTGCATGTTGTGTCAGGGCTGCCGAGCAGCATGGACTGTTATACAACCAGACCCAGAAACTCTGGTATATCGGCCCAATGTACAGACACGAGCGGCCACAAAAGGGCAGGTATCGACAGTTCTACCAGATGGGTGTGGAAGCATTTGGTATGCCCGGCATTGATATAGAAGCAGAAATACTCATGTTGTCCCATGATCTCTGGCAGAAATTGGGAATTGCTGATGTACTGACACTGGAACTCAACAACCTGGGTACTGCGCAGGACCGAAGCAACTACAGCGAAGCCCTGAAAAGCTACTTATTGGCTCACAAGGAAGCGCTTGATGAAGACAGTCAGCGCAGACTGGAGAAAAACGTACTGCGCATACTGGATAGCAAGAGCCCAAAAACCCGGGAGATCCTGGCGCAGGCACCACAACTGCCAGCCTATATTTCCGAAGCATCAGCCCGATCTTTTACAGCCCTGCAAGAGCTTCTCGCGGCAGCGGGGATAGACTGTACTATTAACACCCGGCTGGTCAGAGGGCTGGATTATTACAATGGACTGGTCTTCGAATGGACCACTGATCAATTGGGGGCACAATCGGCTGTATGTTCAGGCGGGCGCTATGACGGTTTGTCCAAACAGCTGGGTGGAACTGACACCCCGGGTGTTGGTTTTGCCCTGGGAATGGAGCGCCTGGTACTGTTGCTGGAAGAGCTAAACAGGCTGCCCGCGGATATTAGCCGCCAGGTAGATGTCTATATAGCTGTGCTTGGCCAGGCAGTGCAACAGCAAGCTCAAATACTGGCAAGAGATATTCGTCAAAATCTGCCACAATGTCGCGTTTTGACCCACTGTGGTGGTGGAAAATATAATAGCCAGCTCAAAAAAGCCTTTGCCAGTGGTGCCCGTTGCGCCCTGATCCTTGAGGGTGATGATGTGCAGGCAGAAATCAAGATAAAAGTTCTTGAGGATGACGGTGAAACCAGCGTTGTAGAAGCGTCTGAGGTTGTAGGCTGGTTGTCGGAATTTTTTAAATAACATGTTTGGAATTAGGAGTAAGTCTTTTGGCAAGTTACGCAAGTGATGAAGAACAAATTGAAGCGTTAAAGCGCTGGTGGCAGGAAAATGGTACTTCCCTGATAACTGGAATAGTCATTGTGCTGGTCGTACTGTTTGGTTCAAGACAGTGGCAGGGATCACAGTTGGCCAAGGCAGAAGCCGCGTCCGATCTTTATGAAGCTATGATACCGCTGTTAGCACAGATGCAAACCACCGCTCTGGATGATGCATCAATTGCCCTTCTTGAAACCAGTTACGATGGTCTGCGCAATGATCACTCAGATTCTATATACACACGTTATGGCGCTCTGATTATGGCAAGCCTGTATGTCTATCAGGAAAATTATGACCAGGCAGCAGCGGAACTTAACTGGATTCTGGATAATCCTGACCTGGGATTCATGCAAGATGCTGAAGTAGAGTTATTTTTGACAGCAAGATTGCGGCTCGCCCGGGTGAAACTTGCCCAGGGTCTGGCCCAGGAAGCACTGGATTTGGTCACCGCTGTTGAGCCTCTGGAACTGGCTGCAGGTTATGCTGAAGTGCAGGGCGATGCATATGGTCAACTAGGGCAAATTGAACAAGCTCGTGGCGCCTATCAGCGCGCTATTAGTTTCGGGCCGGCCAATGCCACTCTTATAGAATTAAAGTTACTAGGACTTGATGGCTAATCTGGAACTTCCCTACTTATGAAAAAGCTATCGCGCCTATTATTTTTGACATTGCTTGTTCCCATGCTGACAAATTGCAGCATGATGAATCCCATGGAGTGGTTTTCCGGTAGTGATGAAATAGAACCCGCAAAACTTGTTGATTTTGATGAGGAAGTCAGTCTCAGGCGCGAGTGGAGTGTCAATGTAGGTAACGGTCAAGGCAAGAAATTCAACCGACTTCAGCCAGCTATAGAGGGTGATGTCATTTATGTTGCCAGCAACAATGGCGATGTGTTTGCCCTTAACCGTGAATCCGGCAGCAGGATATGGCGTGCCAGACTGGATCATGAAATTACCGGTGGTGTAGGTGTTGGTGGCGGCAAGGTATTGCTAGGGACTGAAGATTCCATCCTTATTGCGCTGGATGCTGCTACAGGGGATGTGCTTTGGGAAACAGAAGTCTCCAGTGAAGTCCTGGCAAGTCCTGCAAGCAATGGCGAGATAGTCGTAGTCCACGCCATTGACGGTAAACTTACAGGGCATGATGCTGAAACTGGAGAGCAGATCTGGATCTATGAAAACACGGTGCCCGCCCTGACCCTCAGGGGAAGCAGCGCTCCTTTTATTCTGGAGAATTTTCTCCTGGCTGCTTTTAGCAATGGATCGGTGGTTTCACTTGCTATAGACAATGGGACTTTGCGTTGGGAAGAGAGGGTCGCTATTCCTACTGGCACCTCTGAAATTGATCGCATGGTGGATATAGACGGAGATTTGATCGTTTCAGACAACGGTCTCTTGTTGGTACCCAGCTTTCAGGGCTACCTGGCTGCTATTGATGTAGTGACGGGTCAGACCAGATGGCGGATTGAGGAATCCAGTGCCAATGGGGCCAGCTCGGGATTTGGCAATATTTACATTACTGATGAGCGTGGGCATGTAAAAGCATACCGTACCGGCCAGGATGACCTGGTCTGGAGCAATGAAGAACTTGACCTGCGCAGTCTTTCAGCGCCATTAAGCTTCAGCAATTATGTTGCTGTAGGTGATTATCAGGGCTATGTCCACCTCCTGTCCCAGGTAGATGGGCGCATAGTGGGTCGTACCCGTGTTGATCGCAATGGTATCCGTAGTGCCATGCAAGCGCAGGGTAATATGCTGTACGTCTATGGTAATGGTGGCAACCTGTCAGCCTTGAGTGTTCAATAGAGGTTCCTAAACTCACAGCTGTAAATTTCCCAGGCAACGGTTCGCCTGAACCTTTTCGCCTTTTCGCCTTAAAACATGTTTACAATATTTCTTTCCAAGGAAGCCCGGATTAATTCATGACGCCCGTAATCGCCCTTGTGGGCAGACCTAACGTAGGTAAATCCACACTATTCAACCGGCTCACCCGCAGTCGGGATGCACTGGTGGCGGACTATGCAGGTCTGACCCGTGATCGGCAGTATGGCGAGGGCCATGCTGACGAAAAGCATTTCATTGTTATTGATACTGGTGGCCTCGTCTTCACGGATGGCGGCAAGGAAGAAGGCATTGATTTGCACATGAGCAAACAGTCTTTGCAAGCCATAGATGAAGCCGACGTTACCCTGCTAATGGTTGATGCCCGGGAAGGGCTGATGCCTGGTGATGTAAAACTCGTAGACTACCTGCGCAAACACGCCAGACCGTTCTCACTTGTCGTGAACAAGACCGATGGCCTCGATCCGGATATCGCTCTCTCGGATTTTCACCGCCTGGGTTGCGAACATATCTTTGCTATCGCAGCTAGCCATGGCCGGGGTGTTAACAAACTCATGGAGGAGGTTCTGACACCATTTCCTGCTCCGGAAATTGATTTGACGGATGAAAAAGCCGGGGGCATTAAAATTGCCATCACCGGTCGACCCAATGTAGGTAAGTCGACACTGGTAAATCGTCTTCTTGGAGAGGAAAGGGTGGTTGTCTTTGACCAGGCAGGCACTACACGTGACAGTGTTTACATCCCGTTTGAACGTCGCGGCAAGCCTTATACCCTGATTGACACAGCAGGTATACGCAAACGGGGTAAAACCAGGGAAAGTATAGAAAAATTTTCCGTTGTTAAATCTTTGCAGGCAATTCGGGATGCCAACGTGGTGATTCTGCTAATTGATGCCCGCGATGGGATCGTTGAACAGGACCTGCATCTTCTGGGCTATGTGCTTGAATCAGGCAGGGCGTTGGTTCTTGCTCTGAATAAATGGGATGGCATGGATGAATACGCCAAAGATGAAGTAAAGAGAGCGATTCAGCGACGTCTGGTATTTATAGATTTTGCCAGGATTCATTTCATATCTGCGCTGCATGGCACCGGTGTCGGTGATCTTTACAAGTCTGTCGAAAAAGCCTATGACTCTGCCAGCCGTAAGTTAAGCACGAATCAATTAACCCAACTCCTGGAGCGCATCACGGCAAGTCACGCTCCGCCAGCAGTTAACAACAGACGCATCAAACTGCGTTATGCGCACCCGGGTGGCAGTAATCCGCCCTTGATTGTGATTCACGGCAAACAGACTGAAAAATTGCCGGCCCATTACATTCGTTACCTGGAGAAGAATTTTCGCAAATATCTGGACCTTGAAGGCACGCCGGTACGCATTGAGCTGGTCAGTGATGACAATCCCTATGTGAAGGGAGAGGAAAACAAGACCAACAAACAAATTGCCCGGAAACGGCAGATCAAGAAGAACCGGGATTTGTCTGAAAAAAAACCGGAAAAGAATACGGAAAAGAAGACAGTAAAGAAAACTCATCCGAAAACTGCCAGTAAAAAAGTGGCGGGAAAACCGGTAAGAGCCGCATCTAAAGCAAAAGCGAAAACAAAAGCCAAAACAAGAGCTAAAAAGTCACGTTAGGTTTGGCAACGCTATCATAATGAAACCCATTCTGATTCTTAAAACTGGAGAGACAATACCAGCCATCGCCGATGCAATGGGTGACTTTGAGGACTGGATTATTGTTGGCTCTGGATTGAAAGCCAATAAGTTCATTACGGTTCGCATACATCTGGATGAGGCTCTGCCCTTGCTGGATGAAATTTCTGCAATAATTATTACTGGATCTCCGGCCATGGTGACTGAAGAGTTAGCCTGGATAAAGCGCAGTGAACAGTATGTCGTTGATGCTGTTGGTCTGGAAATGCCAGTTCTGGGAATTTGCTTCGGACACCAGTTAATAGCACAAGCTTTGGGTGGAAAGGTTGACTGGCATCCTATGGGCAGGGAAATTGGGACAACGAAAGTTCAGCTATCAAAGAACACATCAAAAGATATCCTGTTTGCGGATTTGTCTGCGGAAATTCCGGTCCATGTCTCTCACATGCAAACTGTCACCGAACTTCCTCAGGGCTCAATAATCCTGGGTGGCAATGATTTTGACCCTCATCATGCCGTGTACTTTGCAAAAAATGTCTGGGGCTTGCAGTTTCATCCCGAATTCGATGAACATATTATGGCTGCATATATCAGGGAACGGTTTGAGGCTATTGAAGGGGAAGGACTTGATGCTGGGGCTTTGCTGGCTCAAGTAGGTCCGGCTCAGGATTCACTTAAAATCCTGGTGAGCTTTGCCTTGCTGGCACAGGGATAAAGGCTTTAGCTCAGCTGGTGTATTTATCCAGCAAGAATGCCTGGGCGCTTTTGGGAGCAGCATTACCATGAGTGTTACGCTTATAGCTGCCATCTGATTGTAAAATCCATGATTGAGTGTTATCAGACAGGTACAACTGCAAACCTTCCTTGAGTAATTTTTTCTTCATGCGTTTTTCTTCAACAGGAAAACATGTTTCTACTCGGCGGAAAAAATTTCTGTCCATCCAGTCGCCACTGGAGAGGTAAATGTCAAACTCTCCATGATGATGAAAATAAAATATTCTGCTGTGCTCAAGGAAACGACCAATAACAGATCTGACCTGAATATTGTCTGAGATGCCTTTAATACCCGGGCGTAAACAGCAGATACCACGCACAATTAAATCGATTTTAACGCCAGCTTGCGAAGCTTTATAAAGTGCTTCGGTGATAGTTGGTTCTACCAGGGAATTCATTTTTGCAATAATACGGGCCGGTTTGCCTTTGCTTGCAATCCCAGTCTCTCTTTCAATGAGTTCAAGTATGCCCTTATGAAAAGTGAAAGGTGCTTGTAGAATTCTTTTGCGTTTCCCTGGCTTGCCAAGAGCGGTGAGCTGCTGAAATACTTTTTGCACATCGTCAGTGATGGCCATATCGCTGGTGAGGAAGCCAAAGTCTGTATATAACTTCGCTGTTCCTGCATGGTAGTTTCCTGTACCCAGATGAACGTAACTTTTCAATTGGCGGCCTTCACGTCGTATTACCAGACTCATCTTGGAATGGGTTTTATGGCCAACTACGCCATAGGAGACGTGTGCGCCCGCCGCTTGTAGCTCGTGCGCCAGCTCAATATTTTCCTCTTCATCAAAACGGGCCCTGAGTTCTATTACTACTGTCACTTCCTTACCTTCGTTGGCAGCTTTAATTAGCGCGTCAACGATGCTGGAGTCATCTTCAGTTCGGTAAAGAGTTTGCTTGATTGCCAGTACATTTGGATCAATAGCCGCCTGGCGAATGAAATCAATTACCGGGTTAAAAGATTGAAAGGGATGATGTAACAATATATCGCCTTTCTTGATGCACTCAAAAATATCAGGATTTTTCAGCAGTCTGCTGTGGATTCCTGGCGTAAAGGGAGGGTATTTCAGTTCCGGTTTGTTAACTAAATGTGAAATTGCCATGAGGCGGTTAAGGTTCACCGGGCCATTAACCTGGTAAACATCACTCTGTTGTAAATTGAACTGATGTTTCAGGTAGCCAATCATTTCCTGTGGACAATTGTCTGGTACTTCCATCCTGACCGCTTCAGCAAAGCGCCTTGAGGGAAGCTTACCCTCCAGAGCGCGCATCAGATCGCCGACTTCCTCTTCGCTAACAAGCAGGTCAGAATTACGGGTTATCCTGAATTGATAACAGCCTGTAACTTTCATACCAGGAAAGAGGTCGTCAGCATGATGATGAATAATAGAGGAGAGAAAAACGAAATCGTATTCATGAGAAGAGCAGGAGCTTGGTAGCTGGACAAGTCGAGGCAGTGCACGCGGTGCCTGTACAATGGCAATGCCGGAATTTCTGCCAAATGCATCTTTGCCTTCCAGTGAAATTATAAAGTTAAGGCTTTTATTCAGTACCTGGGGGAAAGGGTGCGCCGGATCTAGACCTACGGGACTGAGAATGGGTAACAATTCGCGATTAAAATATCCCTTGATCCATTGCTGTTGTTTTTGATTCAACTTAGTGCGATCGAGACAATGGATACCTTTTTTCTTCAGTGCCGGCAGCAATTCATCATTCATTACGCGGTATTGCTCTTCTACAATATCGTGAACGACTGTGCTGATGCTCTGCAATTGCTCAGAAGGGGACATCTTGTCAGGCCCGCTCTGGACAGAGCCAAAGGCAACTTGCTGTTTGAGTCCTGCTACACGAATTTCAAAAAACTCATCCATGTTCAGGCTGGAGATACAAAGGAAAAATAATCTTTCCAGCAAAGGTGTACTAGTATCCCTGGCTTGGGCTAGTACACGCCTGTTAAATTCCAACAGGCTTAATTCCCTGTTGATAAAATTCTCAGAACTGCTTGGTTCAACTGCAGTCTGGGTTTTCTTTGGTGCAGCTGGAGGCATAGTTTTCTATCAGGTTTTGATTACAAGAAGATAGCCGTCTTCTTCCATGGGGTCTGTCAGTTCAACTTCCAATAATTCAGCGTTGAATTTCTTTTTGCATTTCTTGGCCAGTTTGAGAAATGGGGAACGTCCCGGGTCGGCAATGATTATTGTGCCTACGCCTTGATCCACTGCCCGTTCAATCAACGAGTATAGCGGTTTAATAAGCTTTTTCCAGAAGCAGATATCACCACCCAAAATTACGTCCTGCTCTTTAAGTAAGCTGCTTTTCAGATCCTCAAAAGGGCTGACCTTACTCTTGACCTTCGTGTCGTTCAATTTTGCATGTTTCTTCAGAAATGGAAAAACATTCTTATCTGCATCTACAGCTGTCACATCAGCTTTGAAAACCTTGGCGCAATGAATACCAAGTATGCCCCAGCCCGAGCCAATTTCCAGAATATTGGATTTCAGCTTGGGTGGGTTAGCGTCCAGATAATCCATAATCAGATAGCTGGAAAACCATACCTTGTCACCGTGTATTTCAGGGGTGCTGGTTTCTTTTAATAACTTTTTAATTACCTTGTGTTTTTTCTTATATATCTTGAGTCCACGGACTTCCTTGATATATTTTTCATCGCTACTCATAAGTAATACTACCTAATATAAATTCAACAATATAAACAGATGGTGTCAGGAACAAAAAAAGAAAAAGTCGCGTTATTTATCTTTGTCTTTCTTTTTCCAATTTACTTTTTCGGTTTACTTTTACGATTTATTTTTTAATGTGCTTTTCCCATTGCCTGCTTGAGAGTTGGAAGGGTCCAATGCTGAAGTTTGTTTGACAATGCTTATCAATTCACCATCAATAAGTCGGGAGCGAATTGTATCACCTGCTTTTACGCTTTGGTAATCAGTAATTACCTGCTGCTTGTCAGTGTAAGTAATAGAATATCCTCTGCCTAAAGTGCTTAACGGACTGACTGTATTAAGAGCATGACTCATTTCAGCCAGTTTATAATCTTTGTGATCAAGCACCTGTTGCATGGCTCTACGCATGCGTTGATTGAAATTAATAATTTCAAGCCGGTTTTCCTTGATCAAACGTTGTGGTGAATATGAGCGGATACCAATTTGTAGTTGCGTTAATGTACTTTTAAGCACGCTTAAGCGGTTTTTAAAGGCTCTTTGTAATCGCACTTCGGTATCGTCAAGAAGTTGCGCCTGTTCCTGCAGTTTTCTTCCAGGATGTTTTAATTGTTTGCTCAGCCATTGCAGGCGTTGTTGCTGTTGCCTGATGGTCTCGATCATGAAATTGCCAAACTTTCTCTTGTAGCCATTAAAAACAAGATTGAATTCCTCCTGGTGAGGGCTCAATATTTCAGCAGCTGCTGTTGGCGTTGCAGCACGAACATCTGCCACGAAATCGGCAATAGTGAAATCCACTTCATGACCAACGGCACTGATGACGGGCAGCTTGCTTTTGACGATGGCTCTGGCCAAAGCTTCGCTGTTAAAACTCCACAAGTCTTCCAGTGATCCGCCGCCTCTGCCAATAATGAGAACGTCCAGATCTTCAAGGCATCCCTGCTTCATATTTGCCAGTTCAATGGCTCGGCACATTTCACTGGCAGAGGTTTCACCCTGGACAGTTACAGGGATAACAGTTAAAGCGATTGCAGGAAAGCGTCGCTTGAGAGTGCTGACAATATCCCTGACAGCTGCCCCCGTTGGGGAAGTAATGATTCCGATATGGCGGGGAAGAGCAGGTAAAGCCTGTTTAAGCTCTTCACTGAAGAGCCCCTCGCTGAACAGTTTTTCCTTTAGTTGTTCAAAAGCTCGCAACAGGGCGCCATCGCCACGTTCCTCCATTTGCTCAACGATAAGCTGAAAGTCACCCCGACCTTCATACAGGCTCACTTTTCCTTTCACCAGAATCTGCATGCCATCGGCTGGTTTGAATCTGACGCGCATATTACGATTACGAAACATGGCGCAACGGATCTGGGCTGACTCGTCTTTAAGAGTAAGATACCAGTGCCCTGAAGCAGGCATGGCCACGTTTGAAATCTCGCCTTCTACCAGAACTGCAGGGAAATTATCTTCAAGCAGATAACGGGCTTCGCGATTCAGATCGCTAACGCTTAGAATGCTTTCGTTATCTTTTATAAATTCCTGGCTCATAGTCGATTATCATAACATCTGAAGATTGAATTAAGCGCAATGTTGCAGTTGATCTATAATGTGCTAGATTAATAATACACCCCTTCGGAGAGAGTTCCATGCCCAAAGTTTCTGTGATATTTTTTTCTGGCTTCGCTATTTTGATGTCAACCAGACTGATTGCAGCAGATGCCATGGATGACAGGCTTTGTAATATGCAATCCAGAGAAATTGCCTTGCGTATCAGTGAAGAGGTTAACCCTGACTTGAGCGCCCGGGAGAGGGGCCAAATCAGAGCAATAGCCGAGGAAATTTGCCTGGATTTTGCCAGTGAGTTTCCTGGCCCGCAAAGCAATGATTTGACTGCTAATGGGCAATCCGGGACGTCCAGGAATAGCGATTCGCTGCAATCCCGGCAGGATTCGGATGAAAATGAGGGGGATGAGAGCGGTTTATTAGGCGATCTCCGTGTTATTGAATCTGAAGACAGGGTACGACGTCCGGGTCTGAAAAGGCGTTAAAACCTTAAAACAATCAATAAATGCAGGTAATAATAGGTATTGTTGGCAAGTGAAGCATTTACCTGAAAATCCCTCATAGAGTATAATGCGGCGATTTCCCGCAACGGGGTATCAGGATTTTACATGCTGCGAATTGTTGAAGAAGCATTAACATTTGACGACGTTCTTCTAGTTCCCGCCCACTCCCAGGTGCTGCCAAACAAGGTCGACCTGAAAACCAGCCTGACAAAAGCCATCACACTGAATATCCCCCTGGTCTCATCGGCCATGGATACCGTCACCGAATCCCGCCTGGCCATTGCCATGGCCCAGGAAGGCGGTATGGGCGTCATTCACAAGAGCATGAGCATCGAACAGCAGGCCAGGGAAGTCCGTACCGTCAAGAAATATGAGAGTGGGGTAGTTACCGACCCTATTTGCATTACCCCGGACACTACAGTTCGAAAATTGCTGGAATTGACCCAGGAACACCGGATTTCAGGCTTGCCTGTCATTAAGGATGCAAATAGCAGGGATCTGGTCGGTATTGTCACCAGTCGTGATGTCAGGTTTGAAAACAACCTGGAAGCCACGGTCGACAAGATCATGACCCACAAGGACAGGCTGGTAACAGTAAAGGAAGGGGCAGACCTTGATGAGATCAAGGAACTCATGCACATCCATCGAATTGAAAAAGTCCTTGTAGTAAATAAAGATTTTGAATTGAAAGGACTGGTCACTCTTAAAGACATCCGTAAATCCGAAGATTTCCCTAATGCCTGTAAAGATGCCATGGGCCAATTAAGAGTGGGTGCAGCAGTAGGCGTTGGCCCTGAAACGGAAGATCGCGTGACAGCACTGGCAAATGCCGGCGCGGATGTCATCGTGGTGGATACCTCGCACGGACATTCAAGGGATGTTATTAACCGGGTGAAAGAAATCAAGCAAGCCTTTCCTGACTTGCAATTGATTGGCGGCAATGTGGCAACTGCAGCTGGAGCTGAAGCCCTGGCAAAAGCAGGTGTTGATGCGGTTAAGGTCGGCATAGGCCCTGGCTCAATTTGTACCACACGTATTGTCACTGGCGTAGGTGTCCCGCAAATCACAGCTGTTGCCAATGTCACAGAAGCGCTGAAAGGCTCAGGCATTACTGTTATATCGGATGGTGGAATACGCTTTTCCGGTGATATCGCCAAAGCCGTTGTGGCAGGTGCGAATGTTGTCATGATCGGCAGTCTGTTGGCAGGAACCGAAGAGGCGCCAGGTGAAGTAGAACTCTACCAGGGCCGCTCTTACAAAGCCTATCGCGGCATGGGCTCTTTGGGTGCCATGTCTCAGAATCATAGTTCTGCGGATCGTTATTTTCAGAATATAGAAGAAGGTGCCAATAAACTGGTGCCGGAAGGAATAGAAGGCAGAGTGCCCTACAAAGGGCCCATGTCAGCAATAATATTCCAGCTTATCGGTGGAATTCGTTCCAGCATGGGATTGACGGGGTGTGCAGATATTGAAGAGATGCGTTCCAAGCCTGAATTTGTCCGCATTACCTCGGCGGGTATCAGCGAAAGCCATGTGCACGATGTCAGTATCACCAAGGAAGCACCCAACTACCGCGTTAGTTAGGTATTTTGAGTACGCTTTTATCAGTTATTAAAGCTCCAGCCAGCGGATCTATGCATGTCGCAAAATATACATGACCACAAAATCCTTATTCTGGATTTTGGCTCCCAGTACACACAATTAATAGCCCGTCGCGTCAGAGAAGCCGGCGTGTACTGTGAAATTCATCACTATGATATTCCTGAGGAAGCGGTCAGGGATTTCTCTCCTCGTGGTGTGATTCTTTCCGGTAGCCCGGAATCTGCCAATCTGGCAGATTCACCCCGTGTACCTGATTACATACTTAATAGCGGCTTGCCAATTCTGGGTATTTGCTACGGCATGCAAACCATTGCCCAGCAATGTGGTGGTCAGGTAGAAGGCTCAAACACCTCCGAGTTTGGTTATGCCCGGATTGAAATTCCCAACGGCAGTCCTTTGTTAAGTGATCTTGAGCATTCAGTTCAGGAAGGCAATGTCTTCCACCATGATGTGTGGATGAGTCACGGTGATAAAGTGACCCAGGTACCAGAAGGGTTCAAGATCATTGCATCAACCGAAAGTGCGCCTATTGCCGCTATGGCGGATGAAAATCGGCAGATTTACTGCCTGCAATTTCATCCGGAAGTGACCCATACCAAATCAGGGCAGGAAATTCTCAATCGATTTGTACATGAAATTTGTCAGTGTGGTCGACTCTGGACACCTGCCAATATTATCGAGGATGCCATCAACAATGTGCGGCAACAGGTAGGCGATGGCAAAGTCCTGCTCGGACTTTCTGGTGGAGTGGACTCTTCAGTTGTAGCAGCATTATTATACCGGGCTATTGGCGATCAATTAACCTGTGTATTTGTGGATAACGGTCTGCTCAGGCTGCACGAAGGTGACCAGGTCATGGAAACCTTTGCCAGGAACATGGGGGTTCATGTAATCAGAGTAGATGCTGAGGATCTATTCCTGGACAAGCTGGCAGGTGTTGCAGACCCGGAAGCCAAGCGCAAAATCATTGGCAATACCTTTATTGAAGTGTTTGATACTGAAGCCACCAGGCTGGGAGAAGTGAATTGGCTGGCCCAGGGCACCATCTATCCGGATGTCATTGAATCTGCTGGTTCAAAACACGGTACTGCTCACGTCATCAAATCTCACCACAACGTGGGTGGCCTTCCAGAGGACATGGCGATGTCACTGGTTGAGCCGCTGCGAGAGTTATTCAAGGATGAAGTTCGCAATATAGGTATCGAGCTGGGTTTGCCGCACGAGATGATTTACCGGCATCCTTTCCCCGGACCGGGACTGGGTGTTCGCGTGCTGGGCGAAGTGAAAAAGGAATATTGCGACATCCTGCGCCAGGCCGATGCCATTTTCATGGAAGAGTTGCACAAGGCAGACTGGTATCAAAAGGTGAGCCAGGCCTTCGTGGTATTTCTACCTGTTAAATCAGTTGGTGTAGTGGGCGATGCCCGGCGCTATTCCTATGTCCTTGCGGTGCGCGCCGTGGAAACCATTGATTTTATGACCGCACGATGGGCCCACTTGCCTTACGACTTGCTGGAAGTTATTTCCAATCGCATCATCAATGAAATTCGTGATGTCAGCCGTGTAACTTACGATATCAGCAGCAAACCGCCCGCTACTATTGAGTGGGAGTAGGCTCTGAATTCATGATTTACGAATTAGTGGAAGTGGATGCTCGACGGAATTGACGCTTGAGCTAGCCAAAGGAGAATTAATCTTGTCACCGGCTCCTCCTCAGACGGAAATCGATAACATGATAGTGAGCTATCAAAGGGGCCAGCATGAGATGGCTCGGGATTTGGCGCTGGCAATCATTAAAAAATTTCCCGATCACCTGTTAAGCTGGAAAATACTTGGCGCAGTATTTGGACAAGCAGGACTGATGGAAGAGGCATTGATTGCCAATCAAAACGCAGCAAGGATTGATCCGGCAGATGCCGAGCCTCATAACAACGTGGGCAACGTGCTGAAAAACCTTGGTAGAGTAGAAGAAGCCGAAGCAAGCTACAAACAGGCAATACAACTGAAGCCGGACTATACCGAAGCCCATTGCAATTTGGCTAATATGCTAAGAGATCTCGGTAGATTAGACGAGGCTGAAGCTGGCTATAGACAAGCGATTAGCCTGAAAAAGGATTTCTCTAACGCTATAGAGTCTTTAGGCATGGTGCTGATAAAAAAAGGTGAGCATGCAGAGGGTCTTAAAAATTTGAGACTGGCTTGCGGCTCTATTGTCTTTAATATCAAGGATGGCCTCTCCGTACAATCAGAGATATAGCATGCAACGCATAGATCTTCAGAAATCAAATCTGAATCCTGACTTCATTGGTTCCTGGATGCTGGAACCCCCTTCACTGTGTGATGGCCTGGTTGATTATTTTGAAGCGCATCAGGAAAAACATAAGAAAGGGGCTGTTGGTGGAGGTGTCAATTCGGATTACAAAAAAAGCACTGATATTTCTGTGGCACCTAATGAAATTAATTTGCCGGGTAATGAAGTACTTGGACAATACTTCAGCAGCCTGTTTGACTGCCACAAGGATTACCTTGACCAGTGGCCGTTTTTCAGGGAAATTGCCGAAAACCTGGAAATCGGCCGGTTTAATCTGCAGAGATATCACAGCGGCGAACACTTCCAAAGAATACACACGGAACGTTTTAATCTGAGCACTCTGCACCGGGTTCTGGCCTGGATGACTTACCTGAATGATGTTGATGAAGGTGGATCAACCTATTTCAGCCATTACGATCTTGAAGTGCAGCCAAGAAAGGGACTAACCTTGATTTGGCCTGCTGAATGGACTCATGCACACCAGGGCCGAGTCGTTAACGCTGGATCAAAATATGTTATTACCGGCTGGCTGAATTTTCCGGAATAAAAGGGAATCTCTGATTAAGCCTGAAGCTGTTCATAATTAATCAGAGGTTCCCTAGAATGTACTGCTTTGTAGTGGAAGCAATAATCAGTTGGTGGGAGAGTATTTCAAGTCATGCCAGAAAACCATGAACACTGGATGCGCAAGGCGCTTGTGCTGGCGCAAAGTGCCAGTGATCTGGACGAAGTCCCGGTAGGTGCAATTCTTGTCAGAGACAATGTCATTATCGGGGAAGGGCATAACCAGCCAATTAGTTTTCATGATCCTACTGCCCATGCCGAGATTTTAGCGTTGCGGGATGCGGCAGCTAAAGAGTCCAACTACCGCCTGCCAGGTTCAACTCTCTACGTCACCATCGAGCCCTGTACCATGTGTGTGGGGGCAATAATACATGCCAGGATTGATACAATTGTGTTTGCTTGCACAGAGCCCAAAGCAGGCGCACTGGTAAGCAATCTGCATTTACACGAAAAAAAATTCTACAACCATTCTCTGAATATCTTTGAGGGTGTTCTTGCCCATGAAAGCAGCGAGTTAATAAGATGTTTCTTTAAAGCAAAACGGAAATAATTAAATATTTATTGGTTGCGAAAATACCAAGGGCCGGGCAGGACCTTAATTGCTAGGGGAAATAAGTAAGCCAGTTTTCAATTGCCCCTGCGGTGATATTCAGGATCAGGTTGGGGAAAAAGCCCATCAGTAAAACGAGTACACAGTAAGGCAGAAGTATCATTATTTCGTCCTGTTTCAATTCCGCAGGAAGGTGTTGGTCCATTTTTTTCTGTGGGCCCCAGAATATGTCTTTGAAATGTTTCAGCAGATAAGCGGCACCCAGTACAATGGCGGCCAGGGCCACAATTCCAAGTCCGATATGACTCGTAAATGCGCCAAGAATTAGTAGCAGTTCAGCTGCAAAGCCACTGGTTCCAGGAATGCCTATACTGGCCATCACGAGGATGAAAAACAAGGCGGCCAGTCGTGGCATTGTGCCAGCTAAGCTACCCAGTGAAGACACGTCAGTAGTGCCTGTGCGCTGTTGAATGAAGCCACTGGCAAACATCAGGCCGCTGGCAACAAATGTGAAATTCAATAGCTGGAACACAGCACCTTGCAGGCTTTGCACATTCATGGCGGCAATGCCGATAACGACCAATCCCACATGGCTGATACTGGCATAGGCCAGCATTCGGCGCAGATTACTCTGGTTCAGAGCAATGAAAGCCGAATAAATCATCGTGAATGCGCCCCAGACACCGATCACCCAGGCATATTCCACAGCGGCTTCAGGAGCCAGTGGCAAGGCCATGCGTAATAGTCCATAGGCACCAAGTTTCAAGCCAACCAATATCGCTGTTATCTGGGCTGGAGATTCCATGGCAATTGCAGGTAGCCAGGTATGAAAAGGAAACAAGGGTGCCTTGACGGCAAACCCCACTACGAGCAAGGCCAGGATGGCAACCTGACTCCCGTTATTGACAGGTGCTTGCAACAGTTGTGGCAGACTGAAAACCAGCTCATCTCCACCTGGACCAGATCCTTGTGCCAACATGATAAAGGCAAACAACAGCGGTATACCGCCAAACATCATGGCCATAGTGTATTTCATGGCTGCTTTGCGTCGTTGCGCGCCGGAACCCCACAGGCTGATCAAAAAATATATTGGCGGCAGTGTTAATTCCCAGAACAGAAAGAACAACATGGTATCCAGGGCAAGAAATACACCCATCGTGATACCCAATAAAGACAGCAACATGGCATAGTAAAAACCGGTCAATCGATTCACTGAGTACCACGATGCCACGATAGCCATTAGTCCCAATAATGCTGTGGCAGGCAGGAACAGAACAGATATGCCATCAATCCCGAGGAAGTATTGAATATTCAGGTTGGGTAGCCACTGCTTTTGTTCTATTAACTGGAAAGCATTTGTATCAGAGGGATCAAACCGGACCAGTACTGCAATTGCCAGAAGGAATTCAAGCAAGACTGTCATAAGTGCAGTTACCCTGGCCTGGGCCTGTGTTCGGCAGCATAGACTAATCGCCGCACCTAGCAGGGGTATGAAAATAAGCAGGCTTAACAAGGGCAGGGTATTAAACATTATGTGTTCCCCAGTAATTCAGCCAATGGGTAGAATCCTGCCAGTAAGATCAGTGCGCATAGCACACAACAAATAAGCGTTTCTCCTTGCAGTATGTGTTTTTTATTATGCAACTTGTGCAATATTGCTCGTCTGGGGCTGGCAATGTAGACCTGTTGAAACGCTCGCAGTAGAAAGGCTGCGGCGAGCACATTACCAATGAGTATGGCAATGGCAGATTTCCAACCACTGGCTTCGATAAGACCTTCAAGCAGCAGATGTGCTGCGTTGTAACCCGGAGTGCCTGGAATTGCCATAGTGCACAATGCAGCCAATAAGAACAAAATTGCAGAGAAGGTATTATTTTCAAAAAGGTTACCAAGCCGGGGAATGAAACTAGTCCCTGTTTTGCTGCGAATGAATCCCGTACTTAAGATCATCCCGATAGAGGCAAGACCAAAAGCGATACTCAGTAACAAACTGCCAGACAAGGTCTGGTCATTGGAATTTATGAGGCCAATCAACAAAACTCCATTATGGCTTACTACGGCAAAGGCCAGTAAGCGCTGAAGATTAATTTGCATAAGAGCAAGAAGGGCGCCGTAATAAATTCCAAACAGTGCAAGGGATAAAACAAAGCCCCCCCAGGACTCAGGAATATCTGCCAACAAGGGTAAAACGAAGCGATACAGCCCATAGATACCAATTTTTAATCCGGCAATCAGACTGAATGCAGCGAACGTATTTCCTTGCGAGACCATCACAGGCAGCCAGCCATGGAAGGGAAAAGCTGGCAGCCTGACAGCTAAGCCAAAAAACAACAGAATAAATCCCAGGCTGGCAGAGTTTTCGCCGTAATAAGTAAGCACAATCATGGCGGAAAGAATTAATATCAGCATCAGGGCCCAATAACGTATAAGCAGTTTTGTAGCAGAGTGATTTTTAGTTTTCCATAAACCTGAAACCATATGCAAAGGTAGTAATTCCAGCAACAACAAGCACCAGAACATGAACAAGTGCTGCGAGGCAAAGGCTGCTATTAAAACTGCTTCATAAATGAGTACACCGGACATTCGTACCTTGTTTTGACCTTCACTGCGCAAAAACAACAGGGTAAGAGGAGATATAAGTAAGGTCAGCAAATAAAAAAGGATATTGAGAGAATCAAGACCCACATGCCAGGTCAGCTTACCGGCAGTAGCGTGTTCTTCGAATTGGAGTGTATTTTGCGAAAAATCAAAATTGCCCAGGACAAATAATCCGAGTGCAAGAACTGCCAGCGAAGTGCCCATAGTGTATTTGAACACCTGGGAGTCATTTTGCATGCGCCCAATCACAATTCCCGCTATTACAAGTAAAAGCAGGGATAAGGAGATAACAGGAAAAGCAACTGTTTGAGTCATCAGACTTGATTGGTTCCTTATCAGAAAGTAAACATCAGGGTGATCAGGATGAAGGCCAACAGGTAGCGTGGTTGCAGCAAAATCTGTTCGAGGTGGTTGGCGATGTAACCCAACCGGCGACCTGCTTCAGGCAGGTTTTTCTCGACGCCTTTAAGGACAAAATGATGCTCAAACCATCCGCTTAGCGCGGCTGTCCAGGCAGTCAGTTTTCCTGCCAGGCCACTGCCACTGGAAAAAATGTTTTCGCCGGTATCCAGGCGTGCCCCAATTTTTTGCTCTTCCCGAAAAGCAAAATTTGCACTGGAATGTACAATCGATGTCGGAAAACCCATGACTGGATCCACCAGGTTGTCATCGATGTTAGAAAAATCTTTGGCCAAATTCAGACAAGGTTGAGAAACACCCTGTTGCATTGATTCTTCCAACCAGAAGTTATGCAATGATGCCAGAGATAACCGGCGCAATAATGGGTGTTGGAGGGTAGCAGGTTGTACAGGGTTGCCATGCACGTTGTGCAGGATAGAAGGCGCGGTAAGGTAGAGGTAGCTGCGCACAATGGAATGAGCGCATAAATGAACAAGTGCAAATTGCCAAAATCCAAACCCACAGCTGACGAACATCAAACCAAGTTGTGCTGTTGTAGCTAAGCCCAGTGAGCTTTTAACGTCTACCTGAGTCTGCGTACTCAGAATACTGTAAGCAAAGGTTACCAATCCTACCAGTACCAACAAAGCGGATATCAACGGCAACTGCTCCAGGACAGGTGCGAGCAAAATTAGTAAGAACACACCGGCATGTACCATAACTGCACCGTAGAACACAGCACTGGATGGCGTCGGCCCTTCCATGGAACGATTCAGCCACCAGGTAAACGGAAATTGAGCTGACTTGACCATGGCTGCCAGAACAAAACAGAAAGCTATCAGGCTGGCTTGCCCGGGAGACAAGAGATTGATAGAAGCATTGATTTCAGTCCAATTAATCGTACCAAGCCAGGAAAAGCAGAGTATTGCGCCGAGGATAAAAAATGCATCACCAACACGATTTACGATAAAGACTTTGTAGGCATTTCGGGAAGCATTTTCTCTGTGCCAGGCAAAGGCGATAAGCAGGAAGGAGCATAATCCAGCCAATTCCCAGCCAAAAAAAGTACCCAGAACATTGGCAGACAATAGCAACAGATACATGGCGCTGGCGAACAAACTGAGCAAGAGGAAAAAGCGGTGGAAGCCAGGTTCACTATGTAGATAGTTGCGGGAAAAGCGAAAGATGACCACGAACAGCAAGGAAAAAAGGCTGCTCAGTAAAATATTGAAACCACCAGTGTAAAAACTGACATCAACAGTGAATGTGCCACTGGCAAGCCACGTGGCTACATGAATTTCCCCTGCCTGTTGTCCGTTTACTCCCTTCCATAGAAACAGCAGGGACAAGAAGGTTGTCAGATAAATCGAACTGCAAGCAAGGTGAAAGGTTATGGCTTGTGTTCGAACACCATAGAGTAGTCCACTTATCTGGCCAAGGCCTATACAAAGCGCAGCCAGGGCGGGAAGCAAGGGGATAAAGATAATCAGGAGCTCCATCTTATCAAGCTCCCATTGTCTGAGGCTGTTTGATCAGCGCTGGTGCGATAGGTGAATGAATTCCTGCATAACAGTCCATGCTCTGATTGAATTCTTCCAGAGTTTTGCCAGATTCCTGCCAGAGTACGAAACCTGATTCTGGTTCAAAGACATGGATGTCTTCACTGTCAGGATCTTTTACTGCCAATAATAACCAACCACCACCTATCAGCTCCTGCAGGGCCGGTTGGTCACCATAAATGCGTGCCAACACACTGGTTTTATGTTCAACGATGACCAGCAGTCGCATTGGCTCATGTATTTCAATCATTTGTTCCGGCAGGCCAGTTCTCAAATCACTGCCGGTTCCTTCCATGACGCCAAACAGACCTACAACATTGTGCGGAATCTTGGTGCCACAACCGAACCTGTCGTTATCAATGGTGGAAAAATAATATTCCAGGTTGATACCCGCACCTACAGGGCCTGCGGTGAGGAGAATATTTTCAAGAATATTGCCCTCCGGATCCTGGGTGGGATCATAGGAAATCAAAAAGGAGCGGCGATCGAGAAATAGCCCCTGGGTCATATTGCGGCGGCCAATAACGGCTGATGCATTTGTTGCATGACCGTACTCCGGGCGCACCTGACTTAAATCTCTGGAACGCAGCGTGACATGTTGGAAAGCCTTCTGTGCAGTAGCAGGATCATTAGCCGAATAAAAGCGTCGGCAGCGTTCATGGGCAGAACTGGCCTGGGCCTTTTCCATATCTTCTTTAAAGGTCTGAAATTCAGGCATCAGACTTTCAGGTATAAGGTCAGTGTCATACCAGGTAAGGGCGTCACTACAGGTGTCATGTTGCAAGCCAACAAACCAGGTGTCGTCAGGGATGGCTATTCCTTCGTCTGCCAACAGTTTGCGCACCTCCGCGCGATTCGCCATGGCGGCAAAAGCACGGGCATTTGGCCCCCCCTGGCGACCACCGCAAGCGCCACAATCATGGGCAGCTTCGTGGGGATTATTCTGACTTGTGGAGCCGTGCCCGGAGAGCGCAACCAGTGGCGCAAATTGCACTGTGAGGCCCAGTGTTCTTAGCAGCGTACCCACTTTCTGAGTTTGTTCTTCATCGGTAAAGCCAAGGCGTGGATTTTCAATACTGGTTTCTAGTTCCGGTGACTCGGTAGTTACGGTGAGTGTAGTATCAACCGGTGTGAGAAAATTGGCTCTGAGTTTGTCTACGATGGCTTTGTAAGCACCTGGCAGCAAACTGTGCAGTAGTTGAGCTGGCAAGGAAAACACAGCGAGTACAAAGGTACCTGCAAGATTGAGCACGGGGTTTAAGCGGAAGCCCTGATGGAGATGAAAGGCATAGCGGTATAGAAATGCAAAGCCTTTGCGATGCACATCCAGACTTGAATCTGCTGAAGATCGAGCAACTTCTTCTACCCTGTGCGCAGGCGTTACTACCACCGGGCATAATGGCGTAAGATGAGTGTCATCCAGTCCCTTGTATTTCATAGGGACGCCGAAAAAACCTGCAGCACCGAGTGTTTCAATATCTGGATTCAGCTCTTCAAGATGCCGTCTGAAACTTTCCTCCCGTTCATCCATGCACATGATGATTTGCGCCTGTGGACGTTCCTCCCTCGGCACCCATTGACCTCTTCGGTAATTGGCGAGCATGCCCTGGAAGACATTATCCCGGTAATGAAATTCATAGGCGAGCAACCAAACCTGACTTCGAGCAGGCAGATCAAAAGTGTCCAGCACATTTAGCATGGCAACCAACGTATTCATGTCAAGGAAGGGCAAGTCTGACGGACCGATACCCAGGTGCTGGCAAAGGACAAAAAGTCGCCAACCCTGATTTTCTGCTGTGTATTGCTCTTTGGCGTCCTGGGTCTGTAAGGCTGTAATAGCTTGTCCCAAAGCCTGCCAGTCATGTTCTTGCCGATTTTCCTGTTGTGTCAGGAATGCTATTTGCTGGCAAAGTGTTTCTGGTAAGTCAGTAACTTGCCAGTGATAACGCACTAGGCATTCTATTAAGTTGCGTCTCAGCGCTCTCGTTAGTGATGGGAACGTTGCGTCACATTGCCAGAGCCTGCGGCAGGATTTTTGCAGATAAAGTTTATCCAGTGTCAGCCGAATCGCCAGCCAGTCAGCCAGTTGTGGCTGCAGGGGATTAACACTGTGATAGTCAGGATGATTCTGGCGCCAGTTAATCAGGCCAGTCCACCCCTGAATTTCCAGACACAGGCGTTGTAAATAGCCATTCCATTTTTCACGCGGCAGTTGCATTGATTCAAGCTGATGAATGACTGCAGATTCTGCATCCTCAGGCAGGGCCGAAATTTCCTTTTGCCAATCCAGGTCATCCAGTTTCAGGCTCAGGTCCAGATGGGCGCTGTCTCGCCATGCCTGATAGAGACTCGTATAGTGATTATCACCTATGTGCCAGGCTGCAATACCTTCATCCAGCAAGGATGCAGACAATCGCAACAGAGTTGGGGCAACAGAGTCCAGAATATCGCCTCCGCCAAGGACCTTTATCAATCCACCCAGGCTGTACTTGCCTCCTATTTCCGATGCGAGCTTGTCAACACAGGCGATGGCTGTTGCCTCTAGCTCTTTTGTGTCCAGAGTATTATTTTCCTGATCTGCCTCATCAGAATTAATGTTGAGTGTTTGCAGAATATGCTTCCACAGTGCTGGTAGCACATCATCAGGTGTGCCGCTCGGGGAGTCAGAAATATCTTTTGGTAATCCTTGTTGCCAGTGTGAAAGTGCAAATTCCCTGTTCATTTGCCACTGAAGTTGAGCCTTGCTAAGGGGTGCTAGTGGTTGAACAAGGGCAACACGGTATATTGCTGCATGAGAAATAGAATCCGTGACCTGTTTTTCGGGGGACAGGGTGCTGACTTTTGTGAGGGCCTGATCCAGGTCTGCATCCGTAATGCGTCCAAGGTGGTAACACTCCCTGAACGTTGCTTCTTTCATGTAACCCCTGATCCCGGTCATGTCTTCATACGCTGCCAGGGCTTGCGAAAAGGGCAGGTGTTGAAATCCCTCAATGGTATTTTCATGCACAAAATCAAGAATAGGACCCTGGGCCGGCAGAACATGAGTAATGTCTGCAATGGCAGCTTGTATCTGCTCCAGGGGTGAATGATTCTGATTCACTTTATGCTCCATTTTCATTCTATTGAGCCCCGTTAAAAACATTATTTATCTGGGCGATCGAAAGAGAAGACAGATCAATCAGCGCGGCTGGCATCAGACCCAGCGCGATAATTAGAAAAACGAGCAAGCCAGCTGCAAGGATTTCAGTTGCTTGCAGATCTTCGATTTGTGTCATGTTTTTGTTGACTGGACCGGTGAACAATAAGGCTACGGTGCGAAGGGCATAAGCGGCAGTAATAAGGATGCTGATGCTGAAAAAAACCATGATCCAGCCCCACTGCTGAAAACCACCAATAATGACGTGAAACTCCGCGACAAAGCCAAAGGTACCAGGCAAACCCATGGCGGCGAGCAAGGTTAGTGTCATGAACAGGGCAAAGCGGGGCATTACCTGTACCAGTGAACTGTAATCCTGGATGTTGCGTGTATGTGTGCGTTCGTAGAGCAGGCCGACCAGTAAAAACAATGCGCCGGCAATTAAGCCATGAGCAGTCATTTGTACCAGAGCGCCTGTAAATCCATTCTGGTTCAGTGCGGCAATGCCTAACAAAACAATGCCCATATGACTGACAGAGGCGTATGCCACCATGGCTTTCAGGTCGGTTTGCCGCCACGCAAGCAGTGCACCGTATATCATGCCGACTAATGCCAGTGTTACCAGGACGGGTTGAAGAAAAATAGCAGCGTCGGGCAATGTGGCAACGATGCGCATCAAACCATAGGCCCCCATTTTCAGAAGAATACCGGAGAGCAGAATGCTCACTGGGCTCGGCGCTTCTACATGTGCCAGAGGAAGCCACCCATGTAAGGGAAAGATAGGCATCTTGACACCCAGGCCCACCAGGAAGCCAAGCATAATCAGCACCTGTTCCCGTAACGTTACCTGGCCATTGCCAAGACTGAATTCAGCCAGCGAAATATTACTTTGTGCCGGGTTGTAATGTTCCAGGGCAAAAATACTCAAAAGCATGAAGACTGAACCACCCATGGTATAGAGCACGAAATTTAAACTGGCAACATGGCGACGACTGCCGCCCCAGCGATCAATGAGGAAATAAAGCGGGACCAGAGTAATTTCCCAGAATATAAAAAACAGGCTCCAGGTTTGTGCCAGAAACACCCCCATCATGCCAAATTCCAGAAGCAGGATGCAGATATGGTAGGACTTTACCCCGGAGGTGATGAAGTTTGAGGATAGCAGGCCAACCAGTGTCAGTAGCCCTGCAAGCAATACCATGGGCAGGGAAATACCATCTATGCCCATCAAATAGGATGTACTGGCCCTGGGAAGCAGGAATGAAGATTCCAGTAGTTGTGGATTGGCATTGGCAGAGTCGAATACAACCAGAAGAGCAAGAGTAATCAAAAAGCAGGCGAGCGCAAAAAATCTGGCAACCAGACGAATAACAATTGCCTTGTCAGTTTGTATGAATGCCAGTACAACAGCCCCAAGTGCTGGCATCCAGAGCAACAGACTGATTATCCCCATAAACTAGATACTATTATTTTTGAAAGGGAGAAATCACTTGTTGTAATTTATTGTTTTTAGAAAGCAGATTTCCCAAAAGTAGAAGAATTCTACATGTGAAGAAAATCAGTTAATAGCAAGATTAGTGATAGGATTTTCATATCATGCCATATTGCTTCCAGAAAAATATTTCAAAAGTCCCAGGATATGAACAACCTTCACACGCTCAATATTCAAAAGGGTTGTAGTGATGGCTTTCCCGGTTCACTGTTCACCAGGTCCACCATGCGCACCAATAGCGTGCGTCCAGGGTTTTGTCCGCACCACGACAAGGCGATTCCAGTAGTTTACGCAGTGCCACACTGCTGCGCCCAGCCTTCAAAACACATATAAATCTTTTAAATTCAATAAGATAGATAAGTTGGCAAGGTCCTTGCTATGTGTATGGCAGGAAATAAACCCTTTCCTGGACCAAACACAATTGAACCGTCTTGATTTTGTAAGACGCACTAGGAGAAAAGTTATGAAAAAATCGCTGATCACCACTTTTAAAAAGCCTCTGGCTGTGACAGCAATCGCCATGGCAGTTGCAACTGTTTCTGCACCTACCTATGCACAATTATCAGGCAACGTCAGCGTAACCAACAATTACTTGTGGCGTGGTCTCACTCAGTCAATTAATGAATCAGCCGTCCAGGGTGGACTTGATTACGCCAGCGAATCCGGCTTTTACGCAGGTACCTGGGTATCCAATGTTGCGTATGATTCTGATGATGCTTATTCCTATGAGCATGATATGTATTTTGGTTTCGCCGGCGAAGCTGAAGGTTTCAGCTATGACGTAGGTTACCTGTACTACAATTATGATGAAAATGCCGGTTATGACTTCGGTGAAGTTTACGGATCTATCGGAATTGGCAACTTTGGCCTGACAATGTACTTGTTAACCAATGCCGAGCCTGATGAAGGCCCAGGCGAAGATTTTGGTTTTGCTGAAGCCTCTTATACTTCCATCGATTACACTATTCCACTGGCAAGCGGTGCTGAAGTTGGCCTGCACGCTGGTTTTCATGCGGGTGATTTCGCTTATTCATTTAACGGCGTCACTGATGATTACTGGGATTACAACATCAGCATAGCCAAAGATGGTTTCGCAGCGGTAGTCTCCATGACAACCCTGAGTTCAGATGATGATGGTGATGGTTTTGAAGACTATGCAAGCATGCCGGCCCGTGATAACGATGAAATTAAATTCGCCGTTTCCTACGGTGTAGACTTCGAGCTGTAAGCTAAAAGAAGTACATTAAGGTAGTAAAAAGCCGGTGCTGGAAACAGCACCGGCTTTTTTATGGCTGCTGTGATAAGTATCTCTCGGCAGTTTCAAGGATACAATTTGCAAATGCTGGCAGGGATAGCCCTTAAAGAAGCAGAGTATTGGTGCATGAGTATTGATACAGCTTGAACAAAACTACGCGCTTACCTGAATGCAGGAGATGGATTAAGCAAGTAAATAGAACCTGAGGAGAAGTATCTGTTCCGTCAAGAACATAGTGTTTTTATTGCCAATAAAAAAGCCCGGCTGCGATTAAGCTGCCGGGCTTTTAGTAACGACTGGTTTTCCATGAATTACGCTGGTGCAAGTCCTGCCGGTTGATTGTCTCCCTTATCAAGATGTGAAAGAGCGGCTTCCATTGCCTCTTCCCTCGTAGCAAAGTGATCATTTTTATGCAAATGCTGATCAGCTTCCAGGGCGCTCAATGTTCCTTCAACCTGTTCATTCATGCCACACATAAATACTTTACGTCCGGAATGGTTAGCGTTGCTGGCTATGGTTTCTACTGCCAGTGCGGCCGAGACATCAAGAGAAGGCACTCTGGAAAAATCGAGGATGATGGCCAATGCGCCGCCTTCCAGTTGTGAGCGGGCATGATGGCCCAGGTCGGCAGCAGCACCGAAACTCATGGGGCCACTAAAATCAAAAATTGTAATTTTGTCATTCAGAAGGTCGAGAATTTCTTTCTCACGAGCCGTAGCATCATGGCGAATCAGGTGAGTCTGATGCAATCTTTCCATCTGTTCCTTGGCAACCTGTTTTACAAAGGCAATTGACGCAAGAATGACGCCAACGGCTACTGCGGTGATCAGGTCAACAAAAACAGTCATTCCTACAACAATAACCATTAATACCAAATCCCAGCGTGGACCACGGTGGGCATTTTTAATATAGCTCCAGTCGATAATATCCAGGCCAACCTTGATCAGAATCCCCGCCAATACGGCGTTAGGGATGTAACTGGCATAAGTACCCAGACCTAGCACAACTCCCAGCAATAACAGCGCATGGAGCATGCCTGAAATACGAGTTCGGCCACCGGTACGGATGTTGACCACGGTGCGCATGGTGGCTCCGGCACCCGGAGCACCACCGAAAAAGCCTGCAAACATATTACCGATACCCTGTCCGATCAGTTCCTTATTGGAATCATGTCGGGTCCGCGACATATTATCTGCAACCAGCGAAGTCAACAGGCTGTCTATGGCGCCCAGCAGGGCCAGGACAAAAGCAGCCTCGGCAATAATAAAAAATGAAGTCACTGAAATTTGTGGCATATGAAATTGGGGTAAACCAGAGGGTATCTCACCGAGGATTGGCGCATTGCCAAAAACCAGGCTAAGGATTGTGCCAATGATCAGGGCGGCGAGTGCACCGGGGACATATTTACCCAATGGGGGCGGCCATTTCAGAGCGATACCCAAAGTCAAAGCACCGATAATAAGGGCGGTATAGTTAATGTCCTGCATGGCAGTTGGTGCATAAAAGAGGGCATCTAAAGTTCCCGCCGGTGCGCTATGGCCGAGCATGGGGCTGATTTGCAGGATAATAATGATCCCACCAATGCCACTCATGAAGCCGCTAATTACGGGGTAGGGGACAAGACGAATATATTCACCCAGCTTGAATACACCCATCACAATCTGGAAAGCACCGGCAAGTATAATTGCGGTGAATATCAGATTGATATTTCCCATCAGATCCGGGTGCGCAGCGATACTGGCCGCCAGGCCCGCACACACAACAGTCATGGGACCTGTTGGGCCGGAAATTTGGGGCTCAGTACCTCCAAACAAAGCAGCAAAAAAGCCTACAAAGATTGCTCCATATAGACCGGCAATAGGCCCAAGCCCGGAAGCCACACCCATGGCAAGCGCCAAAGGCAGGGCAACAACACCTGCCGTCAAACCGCCATAGATATCGCCTCGAAGATGAGAAAAGTCGAGTTTTAACATAGTTGATTACCTAACATGGTTGTTTGTTATCTTATGAGTTTACGGCTTCAGCATCAGTATGCAGAAAGGCATAACGATCTGCTACCGGGATAAACTTGCCACTTGCCGGGTCATAACAGGTTACCTCTCCTGTACCAATATGGTAAATCCAGCCATGTAACTCCAGGTCACCTGTGGCCATTTTCTGGGCAACGCTGGGGTGTGTTTCCAGATGTTTAATTTGCAGCAGTACATTTTCTTCAGTCATTTCATGCAGATGATCCTCTGTATTCATATCATCGTGTCTGGCACTGACTCTGGCAAGTGCAGCATAGCAATGTGAAAGCCATGCGTGAACATGAGGTAGGGATTTTGTTACTTCAGGTTGCATGGCACCTTTCATTGCACCACAGTCAGTATGACCACAGAGAATAATGTATTTGACTCCAAGCACGCTGACGGCGAATTCTACTGAAGCAGTGACACCTCCTGTAGCAAGGGAGTGAGGGGGAACAATATTGCCGGCATTACGATGGATAAACAGGTCGCCTGGCTCTGTCTGGGTAATGAGTGTGGGGTCTATCCGCGAATCAGAGCAGGTGAGAAACATCACTTCAGGCTCCTGCTTGTTGGCAAGTTCCTGGAATAGTGCTTTGTCCTTGGGGTAAAAATTGGTCTGAAAATCCTTGATACCGCTTATCAAGTTTTTCATTTGTTAATCAATCCTCAGCAATTCAATAGGTTATAAGGAGCCATATGGCGTTTATTACTGCAATTTAGTAACTATAGTGCAAGATGTTTAGTAAGTATATTAATCATATGATAGGATATTCCTTTCACTACGCTGACCCTTTGTTAAGTCTTAATTAGTATGAAAGAGCTCAATATTTCACTAAAGCAACTTCGCTATTTCCTGGTGGCATCAAGGCACGCCAGTCTGCGCCAGGCTTCCAGAGAACTCAAGATTAGCCAGCCCTCACTAAGCGCACAATTACAAAAACTGGAGGCGTCTCTGGCAATTGACCTTTTTGAGCGCAGCCGGGGTGGTATATCACTAACGCCACTTGGGCGTGACTTGATAAATGAAGCGCAGCAAGCTGTGAATGCTGCTGAAGTTATTGTGGATGCGGCTAATTTTGCGACCAAAGGCCCATCCGGCACGTTTAGGCTTGGAGCAAGCCCCACCATCGGACCTTATGCCTTACCGTGGATTCTGCCTGAAGTACATAAGGCCTTTACGAATGTTAAATTCTTTGTGCGCGAGGAAGTCCCGAATGATCTTGCGGAAGGACTTTACAATAGCCGCTATGATCTGATTCTGACAACCTTGCCATTAAAAGAGGAAGGTATAACTGTTATGCCTCTCTTCAGAGAGCCCTTGTTTTTGGTTATGAACAAGCAGCACCCTTTGGCTAACAACAAGTCAATCAAGGCAGCCCAGCTTACAGGCCTGGAAATTCTCACCATTGAAGAGCACCATCTGCTTTTCAAACAGGTAGAAGATCTTTGCATACGCTTTGATGCAGAAATCCTGCGTGATTACGAAGGCACCAGCCTTGATTCCATCCGCCAGATGGTACACATGGAAATGGGCGTGGCATTTTTGCCGGCTCTTTATATTCGATCAGAAATAAAGGACAGGGATGAGCTCAGTGTGGTGAGTATTGCAGGTGAAACTATCGATCGCATGCATGCGCTGGCATGGCGGGATACTTCTCCGTTGAGAAGTTTTTACAGGGAATTGGGGGATTTTTTCCAGGCTGAGATCAAAAGGCAGTTCGGCAAGGATTTAGTAATGCTGTGAAAAAATGAGCAGAAGAGTTTATTCTTTCAGTGCTCTAATCAGCACTAAAGTACCTGGTGTTAATACACAAGTTTCAAGGCCTTATTCATTCATTTGCCAACAAGTCGCTGCAGGAATGAGGCATTACCTTCTATGGTCAGGCCCTTCTGTGTTTCCTGCCTTTTTAACAACAGAGGCTCCAAAAAAAGGCCCCTCGGGGGGGAGGGGCCTTGAAGGTTTGAGAGACTTGTGGGGGAAGCCTCTTGTCAGGAAATTAATGGTCAGTATCAAAGGGGGGGAGGGGAATTGATATTTACCACTATTTTCTCTTTTATACATAGCAGAGAGCGTGCCAACTTTTTTCAAAATCTCCGGAGGCCGCATAAATACTGATGTGACCGGGAAAAGACAAATAAGCAAAGAAGACAATGAAGACATAATGACAGCCTTTGGCGCACGAAATTGGTGCGGCGCACAACGCTTATGCCTGATTAAGAACCACGCCTGCGTGTTACCGGAAGCAAATTTGCCATGCCGGCTTCGGCCAATAGAATCGATTGTTTTTCATATATTCAACACTCCCCATTTCCAGTAGAATACCCGCTTCGTTGAGTCGCCCAGGAATTTCAGCAAGCGATGCTAACCCTACGTGGAGCACCAGCCCTTTCGGCATTTTCCCGCCAGAAATTGCTCCAGAATATCCAGTCAGTTATCCCCGCCATTAAGGCAATTGATTCCAGCTACATTCATTTTGTAGATCTGGCGGCCGAGCTTACAGAAGAAGAAATGACGGTATTGCAAGGTCTGTTGACCTATGGTCCCCGCCAGGAAATTGAAAATGCTCCTGCCAGGGCAGATTTCTTTCTCGTCACGCCAAGGCCTGGCACTATTTCACCCTGGTCCAGTAAGGCCACAGACATTGCCCACAACTGTGGGTTGGAAAAACTCCACAGAATTGAACGGGGCATTGCCTTTCAGGTCGTAGCGGATGACCAATATGATGCTAACCTGCTCAAGTCCTTCCTTTATGACCGTATGACCCAGGCTGTAATGGCTTCAACTGAAGCAGCAGAAATATTGTTTGTTGCAGCCAGTCCCAAAGCAATGAGCAGTATAGACATTCTCAAAGGTGGCAAAGCGGCGCTGGTGGAAGCAAACAGCCTGATGGGTCTTGCCCTGGCCGAAGATGAGATCGATTACCTGGCGGATAGTTTTACCAACCTGGGCAGAAATCCCAATGACATCGAATTGATGATGTTTGCGCAGGCCAATTCAGAGCACTGTCGCCACAAGATTTTCAATGCCACCTGGTCCATAGACGGCAAGGACCAGGAACACTCCCTGTTTGCGATGATACGCAATACCTATAACTGCAACAGTGACGGAATTTTGTCTGCTTATAAAGACAATGCCGCCGTGTTTGCCGGGTATAAGGCAGGGCGGTTTTTCCCAGACCCGGAGAGCCGACAATTTTCCTATCACGAAGAAGACATTCATATCCTGTGTAAAGTGGAAACCCATAATCATCCCACCGCAATCGCTCCTTACCCTGGTGCTTCAACAGGTTCCGGTGGGGAAATACGCGATGAAGGAGCAACAGGTATTGGCGGGAAACCCAAAGCAGGACTGACCGGCTTCAGTGTTTCAAATCTGAATATTCCAGGCTTTGAGCAGCCCTGGGAAAGAGATTACGGAAAACCCGCTCATATCGTATCCGCTCTGGATATCATGATCGAAGGGCCCATAGGTGGTGCGGCCTTCAACAATGAGTATGGCCGACCTAATCTTTGTGGCTATTTTCGTACCTATGAAGAGCATGCCCCTGATGGCGTGCGCGGGTATCACAAGCCCATCATGATTGCCGGCGGCATAGGGAATATTCGCGCCAATCATGTGCAAAAGAAAGAAATCCCGGTAGGGGCAAAACTGGTTGTTCTCGGCGGGCCTGCCATGCTGATTGGTCTGGGCGGGGGAGCGGCATCCTCCATGGCCTCCGGAGCAAGTAGCGAGGACCTGGATTTTGCTTCAGTGCAGCGCGATAACGCAGAAATGGAACGCCGCTGCCAGGAAGTGATAGACAAATGCTGGGCGATGGGGGATGCCAACCCGATCAGTTTTATCCATGATGTTGGTGCAGGGGGACTTTCCAATGCCTTACCTGAACTTGTCCATGATGGTGATCGGGGCGGGCAATTCTCCCTGCGCGATATTCCCAATGCCGAGCCGGGCATGGCACCTATGGAAATCTGGTGTAACGAAGCCCAGGAACGTTATGTCCTGGCAATCCCGCAAGACCAAATAGTGAGCTTTGAAAAATTATGTACCCGTGAGCGCTGTCCTTTTGCAGTGGTGGGAGAGGCCACAGAAAATTTACATATCACTCTCCAGGATAGCCATTTTGATAATCAACCCATTGATCTGCCTATGTCCGTGTTATTTGGCAAGCCGCCAAGGATGCACAGGGATGTCACTCGAAATAATCAGAAGCAATCGCCATTTGTTCTGGAAGGAATTGCCCTGGATGAAGCGGCTGAACGGGTACTGAAATTACCTGCCGTTGCCAGTAAAGGTTTCCTCATCACCATTGGAGATCGCTGCATTACAGGGATGGTAGCCAGGGAGCAGATGGTCGGGCCCTGGCAAGTTCCTGTTGCAGATGCAGCCGTTACTGCCATGTCCTATGACAGCTTTTATGGGGAAGCCATGGCCATGGGTGAAAGAACCCCTCTGGCGCTGATCAATGCGCCGGCTTCCGGAAGAATGGCAATAGCGGAAGCACTAACCAATATTGCCAGTACACGTATTAATAAAATCAGTGAAATACGTTTATCCGCCAACTGGATGGCACCTGCCGGTTATCCAGGAGAAGACAGCAACCTGTATGAAACGGTCAAAACTGTGGGTATGGAGCTATGCCCGGAACTGGGTATTACAATTCCCGTTGGTAAAGACTCCATGTCCATGCGCACGGTCTGGGAGCAAGAAGGTCAGGAAAAAAGCGTTACTTCACCTCTATCCTTGATTATTTCCGCCTTTGCGCCGGTTCTGGATATCCGTAAAACGGTGACCCCCCAACTGCGACTGGACCAAGGCAACAGCCGTTTGATCTTGCTGGACCTGGGCCTGGGTTCTAACCGGATGGGCGCATCTGCTCTTGCCCAGGTCTATAACCACATCGGCAATGAAGTGCCCGATGTCCATAGTTCCAGTGATCTGAAGTCTTTCTTCAGCTTTATTCAGGATTGCCTGCAGGAAGATTTGCTGCTGGCTTATCACGATCGCTCTGATGGTGGTCTGTTTACAACCCTGGTGGAAATGGCTTTTGCCGGACACTGTGGGCTTGATATCAATCTTGATGATGCGAGTAGCCAGGGGCATGCCCTGGACACCCTGTTTAATGAAGAACTGGGAGCAGTTATCCAGGTGAGTGAAGACAATATCGCCAGGGTCAGTGAAATTGCAGAAGATGCTGGCCTGCTTGATATATGTTGTGCCATCGGAGCGCCCGTTGCGGAAGATAGCCTTCGTTTTACTTTGGCCGGGCAGGTCATGTTGGAAAATAGCCGTACCCATTACCAACGGCTTTGGGCTGAAACCAGTTACAGGATGCAACGCATACGTGATAACTCGGTTTGTGCCGATGAAGAATTCGAAAGCATACTTGATAGCGGCAATCCCGGCCTGCAGTCCAAGTTAACCTACGATCCTGCAGAGGATATTTGCCACCCTTATATCGTTCTGGGGGAAAGGCCTCGTATTGCCATTTTGCGTGAGCAGGGCGTGAATTCACAAATGGAAATGGCGGCAGCTTTTGACAGGGCAGGGTTTGATTGCATTGATGTCCACATGAGCGACATTATCAGTGGCGAGCTCACTCTGGATAATTTTAATGCCCTTGCGGCCTGTGGTGGATTTTCCTACGGTGATGTACTGGGCGCCGGTGAAGGGTGGGCTAAATCCATACTCTTCAATGACAAAGCCCGGAAGCAGTTTGAACAATTTTTCCAGCGTCAGGAAACCATCGCCCTGGGTATATGCAATGGTTGCCAGATGTTATCCAACCTGCATGATCTGATTCCCGGCGCCAGTCACTGGCCACGCTTTGTGCGTAACCGCTCAGAACAATTTGAAGGCCGAACGGCGCTGGTAAAAGTGGCGAATTCAAATTCCGTATTTTTTACTGATATGACCGCCTCGGTCTTTCCCATTGCCTGTGCCCATGGGGAAGGCAGAGCCGAATTTGCCTCGAAAGAAGCTGAAGCAGCTGCATTGGCCAGCGGCAATATTGCACTGCAGTTTGTGGATAATTATGAAAATATTACCGACCTGTATCCGGCCAACCCCAATGGTTCTCCAGAAGGTATAAGTGGACTGTGTAACGACGATGGTCGCTTCACCATAATGATGCCGCATCCGGAACGGGTGTTTCGCGCGGTGGCCAATTCATGGCAGTCAGATGAATGGGGTGAGGATAGTCCCACCATGCGCATGTTCAGAAATGCCAGAGTCTGGCTGAATTAATCGAAAAAAACTGACAGGGTAGATGTCCTGCCCAAGCCCCAGTCACTTCTTCCAGTTTATTTTTTTGCGCTAGCCGCAATATATTTTGGGCTTCGGTGATATTTTTGATAACGAAGGGGTGATATTCGATAGCTTCCTGAAGGCCATCGAGAATGTGCTTCCTGAAGCCTTCCTGCATTTCCTGTTTTCCGCCAACACTGTCGGGAGCAAACCATAAACGGGTCATCAGATCCACGTAATACACCAGTCTGAGTAGAATGGAATACTGGTTTTCTATGATGTCGGCCAATTCAATGCCGATGATGTCGGGGAGGTCGCCACCGGTAGTTGCCGTTTCCCAGGCGATGGCACTGATGTAAAAACTTTTGCCATGACTGGTGTCCTGGTAGGCGGCCATGGCATCTTGCAAGGCATGATAATTATCCTCCAGTTCACCGAATATATCGTGCAGGATAATTCTTGCCCGTTTTTTCTTGTTGTTCAGTTCTCTGCGGCTATCTATGTAAAGTGCGCCAACGCCGCCGACCACGACACCGATCAATGTGGCAATCATTTCCGGTAAGGCGTCGTAAAACAATTCCATAACTACTACTTCTTTTAAATGTTATTAAATGCCTGCCCGGTACCAATAGGTAGAATGGCAGGCTTCGCAAGCTTCATCCAGGTAAAACCCCCATTCAGAAAGGGCATCGGTGTCCTTTGCATCCACAGCATTCAGAAGCCCGATAGCCGCATCCTGAAGCCCCTGGGAAAAGCCAGCCCAGGACTGGAAATCAGTAGCCAGTCTAGCGGCGACTTCTTCCGGGGTAAATTCAAATTCGGGGAATATGCCTACTGCACCTGGACGGGCAACAGCACGGCCTGGCATCATCAGGGAGTTGCTGCTTTCAATAATGCTTACTGCGCTGATTCTCAGGGCAGCCCATTCTTCTTCTGTTTCCGGAAAATATTCGGTTATGCCATTTTCGTCCGATATTACCCTGACCGCATTCCAGAGCGCATCGGCATGGGGGTCAACGAGTGAACTCATGATTTCACGTATGGTGATATCAGTATTGAAATCAGAAACACCCTGATCTGTTTGTTGGGTGTTGATCTGCGGTACTGAATTCTGGGTCGATTCAGAACATGTGCTAAGTAAAAAGGACAGGGTAATGATGCTCAATGCTGTGGGTAAATAGTTTTTCATTGTGGTATTACTCTTAATTTACTTTGCCTATAACGCTTTATACCAGATTTTTAACAGTGATTGCCCTTCAATTAATGACAATGGCTTAAAGAAAATTAAGGAATGGTTTCCTATTCGTAGCGAAGAGCTTCAATAGGATCCAGGTTTGCCGCTTTGGCTGCCGGCATGATGCCAAAGACGATGCCGACAAAGGCTGAAAAGCCAAAGGCCAGCAGTACTGCCCATAGAGGTACTACGGCTGCAGGCGAATTCAGGGCACTGGAGGCAATCAGACCAAAGCCATAACCCAATATCAAACCAATCATTCCGCCCAACAGGCAAAGAAAAACAGATTCAAAAAGAAATTGTAAAAGTATCTGATGACGCTTGGCGCCAATAGCCTTGCAGATACCGATTTCCCTGGTTCTCTCCGTTACGGAGACCAGCATGATATTCATAATGCCAATACCACCGACAAGCAGGGAGATGCTGACAATTCCTCCCATGACTAAAGTGACTGAACCCAGTATTGAACTAACGGCTTCAGCTAATTGTGCGGATGATTGTATTTGGAAATCATCTTCCTCATCGTCTTCAAGGCCATGGGCATTTCTTAACAGGTTTTTAATGTTATTGGATACATTATCAATATTTTCGAGGTCACTGACGGTTAACTGAATAAACAAATCAGCGGTAACCTGATTGCCGATCAGGCTGCGCATGGTATTAAAAGGCAAGATGACCTGGCGGTCCTGGCTTTGTCCAAAAATTTGCCCTCTAGGTTCCAATAACCCGATTACCTTGAGCCACACCCCATTTAAATCGACATATTCGCCCACCGGGTTTTCCGGTAAATCCAGGTCATTTCGAATATCTTCGCCAATAACGACTACTCTGCGACGAGTAAGATTGTCGCTGTTTGACAAAAACCGGCCGTAACGGGAAAAAGCTTGCTGTACGATTCGATAGTTATAGGTGGTTCCCTGGGTCTGGCCCACTGCCGTCTGCGAGCCATAATTAAGCTGATTTAAACCGCCCGAATTGGTGATTGGCGTGATGGAAGAGATGCCATCAATTCGGCTGGAGATTAATTCCAGATCTCGCGGTGTGAGTATTGAAAACTTGCGTTGCAGACGGTTCTCATTGCTTGTGAAAGATTGAACGATCAGAGAATTAGTTCCCAGGCCTTCAAACTGCTGATTCACGAAATAGCTAAAGCCCTGAATGATTGAAACCATGGCGATCACCGCAGCAACACCAATGACAATCCCAAGAGTAGTCAGAAAGCTTCTGAAACTATGGGCTTTAATTGAATGTAATGCCGAGCGAATACTTTCTGTGAAATCAAACATTGTCAGGCCACCTGCTTGTTATCATTCAGCGTGTCTGTTGCAACTTTGCCATCTTCCAGTCTGATGACACGCTGACAATGTTGGGCGATTTCATCTTCATGGGTGACAACAATGATGGTTTGATTTTGTGCATGCAGTTCATCAAACAGCTTCATGATTTCAACTGAAGTGCGTGAGTCCAGGTTTCCTGTGGGTTCGTCTGCCAGCAAAATAGAAGGCTTGGTGACCAGGGCTCTGGCAATGGCAACACGTTGACGTTGGCCGCCAGAAAGCTGATTTGGCAAATGGTCCATACGTCCTTGAAGGCCAACATGGGTCAAGGCTTTAACAGCGGCATCCTTGCGATCAGCTAACTTCATGCCGCGATAGATAAGTGGCTGCATAACATTGGCTAATGCGGTAGAGCGGGGAAGCAGGTTAAAACTTTGAAAAATAAACCCTATTTCCATATTGCGAATTTCAGCTAATTCATCCGGGTTGAGCTGGCTGACATCTTTTTTATTAAGAATATAATTTCCCTGTGTCGGTTTATCCAGGCAGCCGAGGATGTTCAGCATAGTGGATTTGCCCGAGCCGGAAGAGCCAATGAAGGCTACATATTCATTGGCCTGAATTTTTATATCAATGCCATTCAGGGCGCGAATGGTCTCTTCACCCATTTCATAGAATTTGCATAAATTATTGAGTTGAATGAGATCCATGAGCCTGGCTATTCTTCTTCAATAAGAGCTACTTCATCACCGTCTTCCAGATTACGTAACACTCTGTCTGGATTGATGATGATCGAGTCACCTTAACTCAAGCCTTCAATGATTTCCTGATACTCATCATCAGCCACACCTACCTGCATTTGTCTTTCTCTGGCTATGCCATCGTTATATACAAACACTTTATAAGAGACAGTATCCAGTTCCAGATCTTCTTCTACCTGAATTGCCTGTATAGGTGTAGCAAGCGTAGCTTCATTGGTGATGGTGAAAATTTCCGCTCTGCAGGACATGCCCGGCCGTAACGTTATGCCTTTGGTATCTGTAAAACGAAGTTTTACAGCGAAACTAAGAGATTGATTTCCGGAAGCCTGTTTGGCAGAAACAGCAATAGATTCAACGACTGCTGTCATGGGTGTATCGGGGTAAGCGATTGCCACAACTTCTGCTTCTTGTCCCACGGCAATATTGGCAATATCAGCCTCATCCACATTCACTTCAGTGAGCATGCTTTCCGGGTTGGCGATCGTCATAAGACTGGAGCCCGGGACATTAGTGGTACTGGATATCGCCATTTCGCCCACTTTAATATCCAGTGAAGTGACAACCCCGGTAATAGGAGAATAAACCCGGGTCTTGCTTAAGCGATTTTCAGCTTCTTCCAGCGAGGCTCTTGCCTGACGTAACTGTTCCTGGCGTGAGAGTAAATCATTTCGTGCTAGTTCGAGCTCATTGGTGGCTAACTCAAAACTGTCCGTATCTAACAAGCCCTCAGCAAACAGACGTTGTTTTCGATCCCATTGTTTCTCCAGATTCACTAAACGTAAGCGCTGTCCTTCAATGGCTATTTCCTGGATCCGGGTAGACGCCATGCTTTGCTCAACCATTGCTAATGTTTGTTCATCATCTATTTGCAGCAGCAGTTGTCCTTCGGTGACTTCATCGGCTTCTTCAACAAAGAGTCCAACAACACGTCCAATCACTTCTGTACTCAACAACACTTCATCATCATGACTGAGTTTGCCGGATGCAAGAATAGAGGAACGAATAGCTCTGTTAGCTAGTTGCTCTATTTCTACTTCGGGCACATCGCCGCCGGTCTGACTACGGATCAATGGAATGGCTACGACAGCGATGATTATGCCAATAATGATTAAGGCTTTTTTCATGACTTACGATCCCTGCATGGTCTGAGAAGTGACTTTTACATTAACTTGTATGCTGATATCAAAATCCGGAAATTGGGTGCGCGGCATATTCAGATAGAGGCCAATTACCAATAGTGCTAGTACTAAGACAACGCTAAAGGTTTGTTTATTCTTCACAATACTGGTTATCTATTAAATGCTGCTATTTATCTATTAAAAGTCGCTATGTCAGTATGATGATGGACCAGGCAGCATATACTACAACATACGGAACTATAACGATGGTTGTTGATTTGGTCAGGCTTTTCCCGGTCCAATGCTGATAGCCAAGGGCAGACAATGCTAATGACCAGAACTGAATAAGAGTCACATTACTCAGCATGGTGGCAAAGGGACCCTCTGTCTGGAAAATCACGGAATTCAGTGACAATGGCTGGATATCCCTTAAGCCAATCATGCCATCTGAGTTAGTCAGGATCACAACCCAGCCTGCCAAAGCAATAAATAAACTGGGTAGCCCGGTCCAGGCAGAAAGAGAGAACCATTGCTTGAAATGAATTTCATCGTAAGTAAATTTTGAAATAAGGGACAGGTATCCCGCATAAAGCATCATGATCAGAGGCATCATTACTGCAATAGCTACGGCAGACTGTATTGCAAGCCTTGATGGTGTGAAATTATTCTCCATATTTTCCCTGATCTGATCCTCCGGGACATTGGCAAAGGCCTGTGTTTGTTCAACCAATTCATCGATCAGGAAGTCGCGATCGACTGCATTGTAATAACCCCATTGCATTGATGCCAGTGACAGAATAATCAGCAAAAGGGGAAGCAGAACTGTCGGCTTTTCCCGAATGTCGGTGAAGGCATCTTTGGGTGCGGCTAATATATTGACGAAGTTTTTAAACATGGTCCTCTCCTGGCTTTGTTTATTTTTATTAATCTTCCGGCAGTCGATTCCTTCTATAATTAGACGTACCCCGGCCTAAATATTTGGTTTTTTAAACTTATTTTTGATGAACCCTGGACAAACTGAATTACGGGCTTAGTCATTTGTTCTTCTCCAGAGTTTGACGCAGCGCATTGATGACGTCATCGGTATCCAGTTCCAGTTGTTCGGAAGCCATAGCCAGCTGTTGAATGGCAGGCTGAAGTCGTAGAAGTCGCGCCTGCTTGTTTTCGGCTAAACCGTTAAGGGTAGACACGGTCATGGCCTTGCCACGCTGTCTTTCCAGGAGACCTTCAGTTTCCAACAGGCTGTAGGCTTTGGAAATAGTCATGGGATTGACGGCATGGGTTGCCGCCAGTTCACGCACAGAAGGCATGGCATCACCAGGACTGAGCTGGCCGCTGGATATCATCCGGCGGGCTTGCTCCATCAACTGACGGTAGATGGGTATGACTGATTGTGGGTTAAGGCTGAACAATGCAATGCTCTCTTTACCTAGTGTATTAATACAATAATACACATAGTTTGATCAAGTAGCCTGATCGAGGCAAGCATTTTTTCGCTTTTTATAAAGTGGGCAGTGCTGTTAAGCTAAGTCCATGGTTAAGTTGAATTTTTTTGTTCCGGAAGAGCACCTGGAGAGCGTCAAGCAGGCATTGTTTGCAGCAGGTGCCGGGCGCATAGGTAACTATGACAGTTGCTGCTGGCAGACTTTGGGGACCGGCCAGTTTCGACCACTGCAGGGGAGCGACCCTTTTCTGGGGCAGCAGGGGAAGGTTGAGCAGGTAGCGGAATACAAAGTTGAGTTGGTATGTGAGGATTCCGTGATTAAAGCCGTCATTGAGGCATTGAAGCGGTCACATCCTTATGATGAGCCAGCTTTTGATGTGATTAAGCTGGAAAATTATTAGCTGAAGGCTGAAGGCTGAAGGCTGAAGGCTAAAGGCTAAAGGCTAAATACAGATAGCATTGTAGGTCGGCATAGGCTCGCAGAGCCGTTTGCCGACATGAGGATTTAATAGAAAAAAGATAAAGGGATAAAGGGATAAAGGGATAAAGGGATAAAGGGATAAAGGGATAAAGGGATAAAGGGATAAAGGGATACAGGGATACAGGGATACAGGGATACAGGGATACAGGGATACAGGGATAAAGGGATACAGGGATACAGGGATAAAGGATAAAGGATAAAGCAATAGCCTTGTAGGTCGGCATAGGCTCGCAGAGCCGTTTGCCGACATGAGGATTTAACAGAAAAAGATAAAGGGATAAAAAGGGATAAAGGATAAAGAATGAAAAATGGTGTTGAAGAGAAATTAGGCATTGTAAGTTTTTGGCAAAAAATGCACTCTAACAATATGAAAATAGTCTTACTTTCTATCTTTTCACTCTCCCTTCTATTTACCTACCAGGGTGTGAATGGGCAGTCTGATCCCGACAGAATTCCCGAGGCGGAATTTCACATGGGACGTATGGTCTACTCCGATGGAGGAGGGTCCAGAGGGCGCGGTCGTTTTGGTTTCTCCAGAGGCTGGTGGGCCATTGATTATCCGCAGGCCGAATATCACTTTACCCGCGGTGTGCGCCGCCTTTCCAATATCGAAGTGGCTGATGACAGTCAGCATGTGCATTTGTTGGACGAAGACCTTTATGATTATCCCTGGTTGTTTGTGCAGCAGATCGGGCAGGGCTATTGGCAGCCCACCCCTGAAGAAGCGGAACGCTTACGGGAGTATCTGTTGCGTGGTGGTTTTCTGGTGATCGATGATTTCCATGGTAATGACTGGCCAGTTGTTGTGAATGCCATGCAGCGTGTCTTACCAGATCATTCCATTGTAACGCTCGACCCCAGCCATGCCATTTTCCATGCCCTTTACGACCTTGACCAAACCACCCAGATTCCCGGGGATCGCCATTTATTTTGTGGCCAAACCGAAGCCCGCCTGGAAGGTCCCCAGAAATGGGCCGGCATATATGACGATGACGGCACGCTGATGGTGGCAATTAATTTCAATATGGATATGGGCGATGCCTGGGAGCATGCGGATGATCCGTGTTATCCGGAGCCAATGACAGCGTTGGCTTACCGATTTGGTCTCAATTATGTTATCTATGCGATGACACATTGATCGTGTCTTTGTTCGGGTTGGCAGTGCCAGAGCGCTTCGCGGTCTGGCACATGGCTTGACTTGAAAGCGTTAAGCCGCCTGCGGCGCCTTCGTTCTGGTTTTAAAATAATTGGTACAGGTAATTGAAATGCATTTACGTAACACATTCATTACAAGTTTAATTCTAAGTCTTGCATTCGTTTGTACAGTGGCGGCCGCCGAGTTTGATACGGAATATGCGCAGGGTGATGCTGTTGATCCTGGTGTATTTGTCACTGACATGAATGGTAGCCAGGTTAATCTTGCTTCTTTATTTAATGGGAGTGAGTCGGGAATCAATGTGCTGTTTATTTTTGGTGGCGGCGATATGGGGTCCGGTTTAGCAGGCCACTTATGGTGTCCAGACTCTTTTGAAGATACTCATATACTGCGCACTTTGCATGGCAAGTATGCGGGGCAGGGAGTGAATTTTATTGCTGTTGCTGCAGCCCCTGTTTATCACACGCAAATGCTTGGTCATAAAGCGGGAGTATTTTTTACAGAGGCACCCGAATCTGAAGAATACCTTGCAGCGCAACAGGCCTTTGCCCAAAGTACGCTGGCATCTTATGAAAGCGGCATACTACCGGTGGAACCTTATCTTGATACCGGTTTTCGCCTGATGTTCAATCGCTCTCCCGACCTGGTACCAGAAAAATCGTATGGTGAGGTGTTTTCCTGGCAGGGTGTGTTTCGTGATCCAGGTGAAACGCAGTTCTATGGGGTACCCAGTTTCTGGTTGCTGGATAGTAAAGGGAACATCCTTGCCGAGCCATTCAGGGGCAATATTTATCACCCCCATGGCGCAGATGTTGCAATTAACTATACATTTAGTGATATAGACCAGGTCCTGAGTACCTTGCTGCAACATTAATCAGTACTTTGACAAGCCAGAATTTTCTTGTAAATCAAAACCTTGTCCATTAACCTACGCCCGTGAATTTCGCCGGAAAAAAACCTATGGAAGCAGCAATAAAACAGGTTCTTAAACCTATTTTATTGATTTTGTTGCTGATTATTCCTCTCTCAATGCCGTCTTCAAGTAACGCGGCAAGTTCTGACTTCCCTGTTCCGGAGTCAATTCGTCCTGCCATTTCTTTCTGGATCAAGGTTTATACCGAAGCTGATACTCAAAGTGGCTTTCTGCATGATGCGCAGGATTTATCCATTATTTATCAAAAATTGCAGCGTGATAACCGTCTCATTAATTCGACCCGGGATAAATTCCGTGAAGATCTCAGAGTTTTGGCAAGTGGAAAAAGATCAGGCCTGACTCCTTCGCAGCAAGCTTTGCTGGATCTATGGGGTGAAAATACATCGAATGCACGTCTGGAACAGGCAGCCGCCAATATTCGCTGGCAACTTGGGCAGTCGGATCGTTTCATTGCTGGTATCAAGCGCTCCGGAGCCTATCGCCAGCATATTGAAAACGTTATTCGCGAAAAAGGCATGCCCATTGAGCTGGCTATCCTTCCCCACGTTGAATCTTCCTATCACCCTGGTGCCTATTCCAGTGCTGCAGCAACCGGTATGTGGCAGTTCGTGCGTGCGACAGCACAACGCTTCATGCGTGTGGACTATGTTGTAGACCAAAGACTAGACCCCTACGCCGCGACTTACGGGGCGATGGAGTTGCTTGAATACAACCATAACGCATTAGGGTCATGGCCCCTTGCATTGACGGCTTACAATCATGGTGCCAATGGCATGGCCAGAGCAATTCGTGATGTGAACAGCGCAGATATTGGCAGAATCATCACCGAATACAAAGGGCCTCGTTTTGGTTTTGCGTCTCGAAATTTTTATCCCCAGTTCCTGGCAGCCCTGGAAGTGGACACAAGGGCAGAAGAATTTTTTGGCCCTATATTCAAAGACAGGGAACCGGAGTTTCAGACCGTTGAATTGGATGCCTATATAGACGCACGAATTCTTGCCGAAACACTGGGGGTCAGTATCAATGACCTGGAACGGGATAACCCGGCGCTACAGCCATCGGTGTGGTCAGGCACCAAGCGTATACCGAAGGGCTACGCACTGAAAATCGATCGCGCTTCATTCAACGCCAGTTTGCTTGCAGGAATTAATGCTGTACCCGCTTCCCAGCTTTTTGGTGAGCAGATCCCTGATGTCAGTTATACCGTAAGACGTGGTGACAGCCTGTCTGTCATCGCCGAACGTTATGACACCTCGGTGTCTGAACTGGTTGCGATAAACCAGTTGCGAAACCGGAACCAGATACGTGTTGGCCAATCATTATTATTACCGCAACCCGACGGTTCTGTTCCAACCCTGGTGGTTAGCAATGATGGACCTCAAGTCATTCCGGCAACCGGGCGCTATGAAGTCAGGCGTGGTGATACGGTTTCCCTGATTGCAGACAGGTTCCGGGTACCCACTGAATCGGTTCTGGCCTTAAATAATCTGAATAGTCGTGGATCCATTTTTCCTGGCCAGATACTGCTGTTGAGAAGTGATGCCGATGCCCCCGTAGTTATTGCCTCAGTTGAGAATGCATCCGATGATATTGAGATTGCCATTGAGCCGGTTGCTATCAGTAATACAGAGAGTAGTACTGATGACGTTATCAACGAAGATGAACTGGTATTGGAAGAAAGCACGCTGGTCGTGGATTCCAGTGCTACTGCAGTGGAACCGGATATTGCTGATGTCGAGCAACAGTTGCTTGTCGATCTTGAATCTGACCCTTCGGACTATTCAGTTCGGGCAGATAATTCCGTAGAAATCCAGGCTGCCGAGACTCTGGGCCATTATGCGGAATGGCTAGGCATCAGGGCCTGGGATATACGCCGGATGAATAACATGGCGTTTCAACAACCGGTCATTATTGGTGAGCGCTTGAAACTGGATTTCAGCAAGGTGGATGCGGCAACGTTTGAACAACATAGGCGTGAATTTCACCGCGATCTGCAGTCAGATTTTTTTCAGAACTGGCGCATCAGGGAAACCGAGGAACACAATATCAGACGTGGTGATTTCCTGGTAAACCTTGCGCGCGAGCGCTCCGTACCTATGTGGCTGTTTCGCCAATACAACCCTGCTGTAGATGCTGGCAGAATCCAGATTGGTCAGGTAGTGGTCTTTCCAGTTGTGGAGCGCGTGGAAATCTGACGGCTCCTTTTAGTCTGACATTGCCCCGGCTTTCCCCTATAGTTATACGATAAAAGCTATACGACAAAAGTTATCCGATAAAAGTTATGTGATAAATTTATGTCATAATTTAACGTGCTGGTGAATGGCACAGTGAGAGGTCAAGTAAAAGCGGATGAAACCTTATTGATTAACGTTGCTCCCTATTACACCTATGATGTGGAGCTGAAAAACGTGGGTGATACTCTGGTTGATCTGGATAATCGTTCTTACCGTGAAACCATGTATCCCGGCAATGTGGTTAATCTGAGTTGGTCATCCCAGGTGATCAATATTGCTATAGGCAGGCTGGTGGATGAGGAGGGGACACCTATCAGTAATGCTGTCATTCAAAATGTGGTGGGCATTGCCCTGGCAGACGACAATGGGATTTTTCAGGCAGAGATCAACCAGAACACCAGCCACCTTGAAGTGCAGCAAGGCAATTTGCGCTGCATCGCCGAATTCAACAATCCCCGCGTAACCGACACTATTCTGCCGCTTGGAACTTTGGTCTGCCGCTAAAGGCTAAAGGCTCAAGGCTCAAGGCTGAAATTGTAGGTCGGGATAAGCCCGCAGGGCTGTTTCCCGACGACCATTCATCAAGATGTCGGCAAACGCTTCGCTATGCCGACCTACAAGCTAAAAAAGTCTTGACTAACCTTCAGAAAAATTTCCAAAATTTTTGTTGAGCCTTGAGCCTTGAGCCTTGAGCCTTGAGCCTTGAGCCTTGAGCCTTGAGCCTTGAGCCTTGAGCCTTGAGCCTTGAGCCTTGAGCTGTAGTCAGGCCGCCACTTCCTTCCACACAAACAAGCGAATCG